>Ga0137374_10001608_pt1 | contig 25824 bp, 19 predicted proteins | sample SagtaG_20_FD_104811 | JGI IMG/M metagenome (GOLD analysis project Ga0137374, IMG submission 104811) | Vadose zone soil microbial communities from Sagehorn Ranch, Mendocino, California, USA - Sage1_R_100_16 metaG | ecosystem: Environmental > Terrestrial > Soil > Vadose zone | place: USA... | reverse complement strand
GGGAGTGCAGGGTCATCACCCGGTTGTAGAGCCGCGTGGCGCGCTCCTCGGGGGACATCTGGGAGATATCGGGAGCAGGGAGCTGGGAGCGGGGAGCGGTGGCCTCCGCTGCATCGCCTGCTCCCTGCTCCCTGCTCCCTGCTCCCAGTCGCAGGGCGACGACCGTCAACAGCGCCCCCAACGCCGCACCCGCCACGCCCCAGGGAAGGCCGGCCCGCCACCCGGATGTATGCGTGCCGCTCACCTGCGCACCGCACTTGTGACAAAACCTCGCTGTGGCGCCGAGCGGCGCTCCGCACGCCTGACAGTTCATTGAGGCCGGAATCTAACTGGCGGGAAGTCTCAGGGCAGCGTAGTGTAACTCACCCATGACCCGTCATACGACGTTACGACGCTACGTCATACGAGGTGTAACGCGGACCTTCGTACCACGTAGCGTCGTAGCGTCGTGCAACGGACTATGAGCGCCACCTTCCCGGGACCCGACCGCGCCAAGCACATGGGCGAGCTGAAGCGCGGAGATGAACGATGGGAGGTGTTCGTCGAGATGCAGCCCGACGCCGAGGTGGGTGCCGTGCGCGGGCGCGTGCACTTCGTGAACGGGGAGCGCCGCCGCACGACGAGCTGGATTTTCCTCGAGCTGTCGGAACGCGAGATCCAGGAGCGCTTCGGGGAATTTTCGGCCGTGGAGCTTTGGCACTTCGTGGCCGCTCTGGACGGATGAGACGGTGTATCGAGAAGATTGCATGTTTTGCACATTTCCGCTCGCAGTCACGCAGGTCACGACGCATAGCCCATGATCGGACCGGGTATGTGTTGCGTCGGTGACACGAAATAGTTGACACCTCGCAACGTGTCCTCTACCTTCCCGCATGCCTGCAGGTGCCTGTCCCCTGTGTTCATCGAGAGCCCACCGTCGGGGCCCCCGGGTCGCGCCGCGCCTCGTTCGTGGCATCGTCTGTGCACTCCCCTCTCACGGACCGTTCTAGGAGACCGATTTTATGACCGCGACGTTGGAGCCAACCACATCTGGTTCCGGGGCGACGGCCGCGACGGCCGCATCGCCCGCGGACGTGGTGCGGAAGGCGAAGGAGGCCGGGGTGCAGGTGGTGGACCTGAGGTTCACCGACCTGCCGGGCACGTGGCAGCACTTTTCGATCCCGCTGAAAGAGCTGACCGAAGACCTGTTTGCCGAGGGGATCGGGTTCGATGGCTCCTCGATTCGCGGGTTCCAGGCGATCAACGAGAGTGACATGCTGCTGTTCCCGGATCCGGCGAGTGCCTTCGTCGATCCGTGCTTAGAAGTCCCGACCCTGTCGCTCACCTGTGATGTGTCCGACCCGGTGACGGGCCAGCGCTACTCGCGCGACCCGCGCTACGTGGCGCAGAAAGCGGAGCAATACCTCGTGAAGTCGGGGATCGCCACGACCGCGTACTACGGCCCGGAGGCGGAGTTTTACATCTTCAATTCGGTACGCTTCGACCAGAACGCGCATGAGGGCTACTACCACATCGACTCCGAGGAGGGGATCTGGAACTCGGGCGCGAACGGTAGCCCGAACATGGGGCACCGGCCGCGGCACAAGGAGGGCTACTTCCCGGTGCCGCCGGTGGACCGGCTGCAGGATCTGCGCTCGAAGATCATGCTGGCGCTGATCGCCTCGGGTGTCGACGTCGAGGTGCACCACCACGAGGTGGGCACGGCGGGGCAGACCGAGATCGACATGCGGTTCACGACGCTCGGGCGCATGGCCGACCAGCTGATGATGTACAAGTACATCGTAAAGAACGTGTGCCACCAGCACGGCTACACGGCGACGTTCATGCCCAAGCCGATGTTCGGGGATAACGGGTCGGGAATGCACGTCCACATGAGCCTGTGGAAGGACGGGACAAACCTGTTCTTCGACCCCAAGGGCTATGCGCTCCTGTCGGATGCGGCGCGCTGGTACATCGGGGGGCTGATCAAGCACGCCGCGGCGCTGCTGGCGTTCGCGGCCCCGACGACCAACAGCTACCGGCGGCTGGTGCCGGGCTACGAGGCGCCGATCAACCTGATCTACTCGCAGCGCAACCGGTCGGCGATCTGTCGCATCCCGGTGTATTCCAAGTCGCCGAAGGCGAAGCGGGTGGAGTTCCGGGCGCCCGATCCGTCGAGCAATCCGTACCTGACGTTCGCGGCCCTGCTCATGGCGGGCCTGGACGGCATCAAGCACAAGATCGAGCCGCCCAAGCCGATGGATGTGGACTTGTACGACCTCGAGCCCGAGGAGCGCAAGCATGTGAAGAACACGCCGGGCTCCCTGAATGAGTCGCTCGCGGCGCTCGAAACGGACCACGCCTTCTTGCTGGAGGGTGGGGTCTTCACGCCCGACCTGATCGAGACGTGGCTCGCCTACAAGCGCGCCAAGGAAGTCGATCCCGTGGCGCTGCGGCCGCATCCGTACGAATTCTTCCTGTATTACGACGTATAAGAGAAGGCGGTAGAGGATGGTAGAGGGCGGTAGAGGGGTCTCCCCTTGACCGCCCTCTGCCGTCTTCTACCGCCCTCTACCGACCTCTATCTTAGTGCCCATGCCCGCCACCGCTGCCGAGACGCGCGACATCCTCGACGAGATGAAGAAGCGTCGCGTGCGGTTCCTGCTGCTCCAGTTCACGGACCTGTTGGGCGTCAACAAGGCGGTGGAGATCCCGTCCTCCCAGTTCGAGAAGGCATTGGCCGGTGAGGTGACGTTCGACGGCTCGGCGCTCGAGGGGTTCGCCCGGGTAGAGGAGGCGGACGCCCTGCTTGTTCCCGATCTCGACAGCTTCCGCGTGTTCCCCTGGGGGAGCGGGGCCACGGAGGGGAGTGATGGGGAGGCGGCCGGTGCCGTGGCGCGACTGATCTGCGACATCCGCTACCCCGACGGCCGGCCGTTCGAGGGCTGCCCCCGCACCACCCTGAAACGTCAGGTCGAGCGAACCACGCAGCTGGGCTTTACAATGCGCCTCGGCTGCGAGGTGGAGTTCTTCATCTTTGAGCAGAGCGAGCGCGGTGAGCCGACGACGCGGACGCTCGATGCGGGCAGCTACTTCGATCTCGTCCCCGTGGACCGAGGCGAGCAGACACGGCGTGTCGTCGTCGCGGCGCTCGAGGAGATGAAGCTCAGCTCAGAGGCCTCGCATCACGAGGTGGCGCGCGGTCAGCACGAGATCGACTTGGGCTACGCCGACCCGTTGACGATGGCCGACCACCTGGCCAGCCTCCGCTTCATCGTGCGGACCATCGCGGTGCGGCACGGCCTGGTCGCGACCTTCATGCCCAAGCCGATCTACGGCCGCAACGGCTCGGGGATGCACACCCACCAGTCCCTGTTCGCCAAGGGCAAGAACGCCTTCTTCGACGCGGCCCGGCCGATCCAGCTCTCCGAGGTCGGCCGGTGGTACATCGGCGGTCTGCTGCGGCACGCCCGGGGCTACTGTGCGGTGACCAATCCGCTGGTGAACTCCTACAAACGCCTCGTGCCGGGCTTTGAGGCGCCGGTGAACGTCTCCTGGTCCACGCAGAACGTGTCGCCCCTCATCCGCGTGCCGGCGCAACGCGGCGAGGCGACGCGCTGCGAAAACCGGATGCCCGACCCCTGTGCGAATCCGTACCTCGCCATCGCCGTACAACTCGCGGCCGGACTGGACGGCATCCACGAGCGGATCGACCCCGGCGAGCCCGTCAACAAGAACATCGCGCGCATGTCGTACCGCGAGCGTCGCAAATACCGCATCGACGACCTTCCCCGGGATCTGCATGAAGCCCTCGATTATCTTGAAAAGGATGTGGTCGTGCGTGACGCTCTGGGCGAGCACATCTACGAGCGATATCTCGACGCGAAGCGCGAGGAGTGGCAGGAGTACATCGGACAGGTTGGGGAGTGGGAGCTGAACAGATACCTCGGGCAGTATTAACGACGTCACGGCGAGACGTCGCGGAAAGGCGTCACGAAGAAACGTCGCGAAACGACGTGACTAGCGGTGGGGCGGCGGATTGGCGTGCAGGCGAGTAATCATCTTGCTGATCAAGACGACACGACTCTCGAGAGTTCTGATCGCGCGGTGATGCACCGGATCGAGCGCGGCTGCAACGCGAAGGTGCGTGACGGCCTCCTGTGCGGACCCACGGGCGTAGAGCAGGAACTGCCGGAACTCACCGAGCGTGCCCCGACCACACGCTTCGGCTATGTTTGAGCAGATGGAGAGCGCCGCGCGAACGAGCTGATCGCCGCGCTCGCAGTGACCAGGCCCGCGGAACGAGCGGGCCAGACGCGCGGCGTCTGCGGCGAACGTGCAGGCCAGTTCATGGACGCGCAGCCGTCCCGCACGAGCTTTGATCATCACGCCCGAGAGTAGTAGCTCGGACATCAGATGCTGTCATCCTTTTCACGCCTCTACGTGACGATTTTTCGCGACGCACTTCCGCGACGCTTCTGCTGGGCGACGCTAGTACTGCTGGCAGCATGCGATCCTGTCTCCCGCCCCGACGATACTCTGGGCCTCCAGAACGTCGCCCGCTGGGAATGGCACGGCCGCCTGGTGGTGGAGGGTGACTCCGCACTCACGCTCGTTCGGATGGCGATCGACACCACGCACGGCGGCGGCGACGTGGCCCTCGCCCGATTCGACTTCAATCCCGCCGTCGGCGAGGGAGACGAGTACTCGCTCACCCTCGGATTGGATCTGGGGCGCGCGCGCGACCTGCGGCAGAACGTCCCGTACGCGCTGGGCCCCCCGCCCGCGCGGCTCCCCGCCTACGCGACGGTGACCTGCCTGTGCCGCCCCCTGAAGCCGGACTCGGTGCGCGGCACGTTCACGCTCGCGACGCGCGGCCTGCGGCAGATCACCGGCCGCGTGGACGCGACCCTGTATTTTACCGAATGGAACGACGCCGCTCGCCACGTGACCTATTCGCTGCACCAGCGCATTGATTTGCTCAAGTAGACTGGCGATCGGGACGGCGGCGGCACTCCTGACCGCCGGTCCGCCCGTCCGCCTGTCCGGCCAATCCCCCGCGGCCACGATCGACACGATCATCGTCGTGAACCGCAATGTGTTCGATCTCCAGGAGGCCGATGCGCCCGGCTTCATCGCCCGGCTCGCGAACCGGCTGCACGCGCGGACGCGTGCAGGGGTCATCCGCAGCACCCTGCTCGTCAATCCCGGGGACCGCTACGACTCGGCGCGAGTCGCCGAGAGCGAGCGGGCCTTGCGCAATCTGTACGTCTTCAGTCGCGTGCGGATCGATACCACGCGACTCGACCGCCGCCTGGCGCTCCGCGTCGCCACCACCGACGGCTGGAGCACCAAGCCGCAGCTCGGCTACTCGTCCGCGGGCGGGGACGTGACCTGGCTGGCCGGGCTCGTGGAGGAGAATCTCTTCGGTACGGCGACGTCTCTCACTGCGGTCTACAACAAGACACCCGACCGCAGCATCTTCCACCTCGGCTACCTCAGTCCGCATTTCTTTTCGCGCCGCACGCGGCTGGAGCTCGCCTACAAGGGCAAGTCGGACGGCAAACAAGGCGCTTGGCGGCTCGGCGTGCCGTTCTACGAAACGGCCGCGCGGCACGCACTCATGACCGACGGGGAAGCGGCCTCCGAGCGCGTCTTGGTCTTCCGCGACGGCGACACGAGCGCGGTCGTGGAGCGCCGCGCTCTCCGCGTGGGGATCACGGCGGGGTTCGCCCTCCACGCGACCACGCAGGATTACCGGCGGCTGTGGCTCGCCGGCCAGTGGCGCCGCGAGGACTTTGCGCCCGAAACTACCGCGGTAATCCCGCGTTCCGTGTTCGGAACTGTGGGAGCGGGAATGGACGTCGGGCATGTGCGCTTCCAGGTGCTCGAGCGATTCAACTCGTACGCCCGGCGCGAGGACGTGGACGTGTCGCAGCTGTTCCACGTCGGGGTGTGGGCGGCACCGCGCGCGTGGGGGTATCCGTCGGGCCAGGCCGGCATCGGGCCGGAGGTGAGCGCGCAGGTTGCGGTGCCGTGGCGACGCGGGTTCGCAGTGCTGCAGGCGGCGGCGAACGGCGTCCTCACCGCCGGCCGTCCCGACTCGGGTCGGGTGGCGGGCGCGCTGACCGTCGCGAGCCAGAATCTCCGGAACCAGACTCTGATTCTCCACGTCGAGGGTGCCCAACTGCGCCGCGCGAAGCCGGGCAACGAGTTTGATCTGTGGAATTCGCAGAACGGGCCCCGCGTCTTCGGCATCCACGAGTTCACCGGCACGCGCATGGCGTGGCTCGCGCTCGAGGATCGGCTACTCGTCGCGGACGACCTATGGGGCCTGATGGGCGTCGGGGTGGCGCCGTTTCTCGACTATGGCGGTGCGTGGTATCCGGACGAGCCGGCCCGTCTGGGCGGCGCCGTGGGCATGTCGCTGCGAATCGGGCCGACCCGCGCCGTGCGCGGCGATGTGGCGGAGTTCGCCGTCGGCTACCGCTTCGGGAAGGGGTTCACCGGCAGCCGCTGGGGCTTCGCGATCCGCAAGGGCGTGCGCTACTAGGCTCGGACGCGCTCCGCCTGGGCGCGCCCGCCGAGATCACGCTGATTCAGCTGACGCGCGCTTGAGCGCGTCGGCTGACCCACCTGAATGGGTAGGAACCGTCTCGGTTTCCGGCCTTGACGGTCGTGGGACCCGGCCGTATCCTCCTTCTCCTGCCGTAACGTAGCGACACTGTTTCGATTTGGAGTGATATCGACTCGTGATGCAGCTCGCGCTCGTCCTGCTTCTGGTCCTGGTCCTGCTGAGCATTAGCTCAGGACGGGGTCTGCGGCGCGCGCCAAACAAGCACATGAGCAGCTAGCGATAGAAGCAGGACTCGAGAGAGGCGCCGCGGACCCAAGAAGGTCCGCGGCTTTTTTTTATCACCATTCACGCAAGACCGGGAGCACGGGAGCCACCCATGGGGAGAGACGTCATCATCTTCGACACGACCCTGCGCGACGGCGAGCAGGCGCCCGGCAATTCGATGACGGCAGAGGAAAAGCTGCGTCTCGCACGCCAGCTGGACACGCTTGGGGTGGACGTGATCGAAGCCGGGTTCCCGAGCGCGTCGGAGGGCGACCGGCGGGCCGTCCGCGCGATCGCCGAGGCGCTGCGGCGTCCCGTGATCGCCGCGCTCGCCCGCTGTCACGACCGCGACATCGACCTCGCCGGTGAGGCCGTGCAACCGGCCGCGCGACCGCGAGTCCACGTCTTCATCGCCACGTCCGACCTGCACCTCCAGTGCAAGCTGCGGCTCACTCGCGACCAGTGTCTCGAGCGTGCAGGCGAGGCGGTGCGGCGCGCCCGCCGCTACACGGACGACGTCGAGTTCTCGGCGGAGGACGCGACTCGCACGGACCTGGAATTCCTGTGCCGGGTGGTCGAGGCGGCCATCGCCGCGGGCGCGACCACGATCAATCTCCCGGACACGGTGGGGTACGCGTTGCCCGTCGAGTACGGAGCCATGTTCCGCGCCGTGCGGGAGCGCGTTCCGAACGCCGACCGCGTCGTTTTCAGCGCGCACTGTCACGACGACCTCGGACTCGCCGTGGCCAACTCGCTCGCGGCGATCGAAGCCGGGGCCGGACAGGTCGAATGCACCGTCAACGGCATCGGTGAGCGCGCCGGCAATGCGGCGCTGGAAGAGATCGTCGTGGCGGGTCGAGTGCGGCCGCACGCGGTCGCGTTCCACTGCGGGGTGAACCCCCAGGAGCTGTTCCGGACGAGCCAGTTGCTGTCACACGTGATCGGCGTGTTTCCCCAGCCCAACAAGGCCGTGGTCGGCCGCAACGCCTTCGCCCACGAAGCGGGGATCCACCAGCACGGCGTGCTGCAGAACGGCCTCACGTACGAGATCATCCGCCCCGAAGAGGTTGGGGTGGCGCGCTCGAGCCTGGTGTTGGGCAAGCACTCGGGCCGCCATGCGCTGGAACGGCGCTACCGCGAGCTCGGCTACGAAGTGGACGAGGCCACGCTGCGGAAGCTGTACGACGAGTTCACGACGCTCGCGGACAAGAAGCGCGAGATCCTGGACGAGGACCTGCTCACGCTGTTGCACGGCCGGTTCCACGACGCGCCGGAGGCCTACCGCCTCGCGCATCTCCAGGTGACGTGCGGGACGGTGTCCGCGACGGCGGAGGTGCGGCTCGCAGGTCCTTGGAATGGAGCGGAGCGGGGCGCGACGGCGGTCGGCAACGGGCCGATCGCGGCGACGTTCGCCGCGATCGCGAAGGTCGTCGAGCGTCAGGTGGATGTGTTGAACCTCACCGTCCAATCGGTCACCCCGGGGCGCGACAGCCTGGGGCAGGTGCTGGTGCAGGCGCGCATCGACGGGAAATCGCTGAGCGGGCACGGCGCATCGACCGACATCGTCGAGGCGAGCGCTCGTGCCTTGGTGCATGCCCTGAACAAGGTGAGCCACGCGGACCAGCTGGAGGACCAGTCGCTCAATGCCAGCTACTTCTGGGGAGTGTGAGCCGATGAGCGAGATGCTCTCGGGGGCGGAGATCCTGTGCCGGGCGCTCGTCGATGCCGGGGTCGAGGTGATTTTCGGCTATCCCGGCGGCGCCATCATGCCGTTCTATCACGCGTTGCCGGACCACCCTCGCCTGCGGCACATCCTGGTGCGGCACGAGCAGGCGGCGGCACATGCGGCCGATGGCTACGCCCGGGCGAGCGGGCGCGTGGGGGTGTGCGTCGCCACATCGGGACCCGGGGCCACGAACCTCGTGACCGGGCTCGCCGCGGCGCATATGGACAACTCCCCCGTTGTGGCGATCACCGGTCAGGTGTCGCGCCCCATGATCGGGCGCGACGCATTCCAGGAAACCGACATCATCGGCATCACCCTGCCGATCACCAAGCAGAACTATCAGGTCCAGGACGTGACCGAGCTGGCGGAGATCGTCGCCGAGGCGATTGCGGTCGCGGTGGAGGGACGGCCGGGACCGGTGTTGATCGACGTCCCCAAGGACGTGCAGAACCAGAAGACCGAATGGCGCGGAGCCACCACCACTTCAGGGGCCTCCCAGGTTCGCCGCGCTGGCGCGCGGGGTCAGTCACTGACCCCCGGCGCAAGCCCGGGGTCCGTAGAAGACGGCGTGCGACAGGCCGCGCGACTCATCGCCGGCGCGGAGCGACCGCTCATCATGGTGGGGCACGGCGTGATCCTCGCGCAAGCGTACGCGGAAGTGCGCGCGCTGGCGGAAAAGACCGGGATTCCCGTCATCACCACGCTCCTCGGCATCAGTGGATTCCCGGACGGTCACCCGCTGCACCTCGGCATGCCGGGCATGCACGGCGAGGTGCACGTGAACCGTGCGATTCAAAACGCCGACGTCATCATCGGCATCGGCTTGCGGTTCGACGACCGCGTCACGGGCAACACGGCCAGCTTCGCACCGCAGGCCCGCATCGTTCACATCGACCTGGACCGCGCGGAGATCGGGAAGAACGTGCCCGTCGCCGTCGGCATCGTGGGCGACGCGCGCGACATCACGCGCCGCCTCGTGGCGGCCGTGGAGCCGCGCCGGTGCGAGCGCTGGGTCGAGCACATCCGCGGCTTCGTGCGCACCCGCACCGAGGTATATCGTGGCGATCTGTCCCCCGAGGCAATCCTCGCGTCCATTTACGAGGCGAGTCACGGCGACTGCACCATCGTGACGGACGTGGGCCAGCACCAGATGTGGGTCGCGAAGCTCTATCCCTACCAGCGCCCCAACACGCACATCACGTCGGGGGGCCTCGGCGCCATGGGATTCGCGGTGCCGGCCGCCATGGGCGTTCACCTCGCCCGTCCGAGCGGCACCGTGTGGGCCATCTCGGGCGACGGCGGCTTCCAGATGAACATGGCCGAGATGGCGACCATGGTGCAGGAAGGGCTGCCGGTGAAAATGGCGGTGTTCAACAACGGCTACCTCGGGATGGTGCGGCAGTGGCAGCAGTTCTTCCATGAGAAGCGCTACTCGTGCACGCCGATCTGGAGCCCCGACTACGTGAAGCTGGCCGAGGCGTACGGCATCTCCGGCTACCGGGTGAAAGAGGCGAGCGAGCTCGCCGCAGTGGTCGGGCGGGCGAATGCCGAGCCCGGGCCGGCGCTGGTCGAGTTCATGATCGAGCAGGAAGCCAACGTGTTCCCGATGATCCCGCCGGGGGGCTCGCTCTCGGAGCCGATAGAGGCCGCCCCGGCCGGCGCGGCCAGGGATTGAGCGGCGTGTCGCCCGTGGCTCCCACTTCCGCCCACACGGTCGCGGTGCTGCTCGACGAGGCGCTGGTGACGTTGAACCGCGCAGTCGGCGTGCTGCGCCGGCGCAATGTCCCGATCGAGGGGCTCGCGCTGCACCCGAGCGGTACCGCTGGCGTGTCGCGGCTGACGTTCGTGGTGAAGGCCGATGCGGTGACCGCCGATCGGGTGGCGCAGCAGTTTCACAAGATGATCGGTGTGCGCTCGGTGATGGTTCTCGCGAATGACGATTCCACTACGGAGGCGAAACGATGAGCTCGACGGAAACGCGCATTTTCTACGATGCCGACGCCGATCCCTCCCGGCTGCAAAACCGCGTCGTTGCCGTGATCGGATACGGCAGCCAGGGTCACGCGCATGCGCTCAACCTGCGAGATTCGGGGGTCGGCGCGCGGGTGATCGTGGGGCTGCGCCCGGGTGGCGCGTCGTGGGAGCGGGCCCGAGCAGAAGACCTGGACGTCCGCTCGGTGGCCGAGGCGGCGCGCGCGGCCGACGTCATCATGATGCTCGTCCCCGACCAGGAGGCACGGGCGGTGTACGAGGCCGGCGTCGCTCCGAGCCTCGAGCGCGGGAAGACGCTGCTCTTCGCCCACGGGTTCAACGTGCATTTCCGCGAAATCGCGCCTCCGGCCGGTGTGGATGTCGCGATGATCGCCCCGAAATCCCCCGGACACCTGGTGCGCAGCGAGTTTCAGGCGGGCCGGGGGGTGCCGGCGCTCGTGGCGGTGCACCAGGATGCGAGCGGCAACGCGTTGGCCGATGCGCTCGCGTACGCCGCCGGGATCGGCTGCGCCCGGGCGGGGGTGTTCGAGACGACATTCCGCGAGGAGACGGAGACCGATCTGTTCGGCGAGCAGACGGTCCTGTGCGGCGGCGTCACGGCGCTGATCCAGGCCGGTTTCGAGACGCTCACGGCCGCGGGGTATGCGCCAGAGATCGCCTACTTCGAGTGCATGCACGAGCTGAAGCTGATCGTGGACCTGATGTATCGCGGCGGGATGAAGTTCATGCGGTACTCGATCAGCGACACCGCGGAATACGGCGATTACACCCGGGGCCCGAAGATCGTGACGCCGGAGGTTCGCGCCGCAATGGAGCGTATCCTGGCCGACATCCAATCCGGCAGCTTCGCGCGCGAGTGGATCGCCGAGTCGCGGAGCGGGGGTCGCCGGTTCGAGGCGTTGCGCAAGGCCGGCGCGGAGCATCCGATCGAGCAGGTGGGCGCCAAGCTGCGCGCCATGATGCCGTGGACGGAGGAAGGGCGCGCGGCCGCCCAAGTCCAAGGAGCCGGCGTCGGTTCATGACCGCGCGGACGCTGTTCGAGAAGGTGTGGGACGGGCACGTCGTCCATCAGTTCCCGGAGGGCCCGGCGCTGCTGTACGTGGACCTGCATCTGGTCCACGAGGTGACCTCGCCCCAGGCGTTCGAGGGGTTGCGGCAGGCGGGGCGCCGGGTGCGCCGGCCGGGGCTGACGGTGGCGACGGTGGACCACAACGTCCCCACGGGGGACCGCGCGGCGCCGATCGCCGATCCGATTGCCGCGCGACAGCTCGAGGCGCTCGCCGTGAACGCGCGGGAGTTCGGCCTGGAGCTGTTCGACCTGCGGTCGCCAGAGCAGGGGATCGTACACGTGATCGGCCCCGAGCTGGGCCTCACCCAGCCGGGCATGGTGATCGTGTGTGGCGACTCGCACACCGCCACCCACGGTGCCTTCGGGGCGCTCGCCCTGGGGATCGGCACCAGCGAGGTCGAGCACGTGCTCGCGACGCAGTGCCTCGTGTGGTCGAAGCCCGGGACCATGGAGGCCCGCCTCTCGGGGGCGCTCGCCCCGGGAGTCACGGCCAAGGACTTGATCCTCGCGTTGATCGGCCGGATCGGGACGGCCGGCGCCACGGGTCACGTCATCGAGTACACCGGGGCGGCGATCCGCGCCCTCTCGATGGAAGAGCGGATGACCGTGTGCAACATGTCGATCGAGGCGGGTGCGCGGGCCGGGATGATCGCCCCCGACGAGACGACCGTCGCGTACCTCGCCGGCCGGCCGCGGGCACCGAGCGGCGCGGCGTGGGACCGTGCCGTGGCGACCTGGCGAGAGCTCCGCACCGATCCCGGCGCGACGTACGACAAGCAGGTCGAGCTCGACGCCTCCGCCGTGGCACCGCAGGTGACGTGGGGAACGAACCCCGGCATGGTCACTCCCGTGACCGGTCGCGTACCGAGCCCCGCCGACTTCACCACCGATGCCGAGCAGCGCGCGGTCACGCGAGCGCTCGAGTACATGGGGCTCGCCCCCGGCACGCCGCTCGAGGGGCTCCCGATCGACCGGGTGTTTCTGGGGTCCTGCACCAACGCGCGGATCGAGGACCTGCGTGCCGCGGCCCGCACCGTGCGGGGCCGGCACGTCGCGACGGGCGTCCGCGCCATGGTGGTCCCAGGATCGCAGCAGGTGAAGGCGCAAGCGGAGCGGGAAGGGCTGGACCGCGTGTTCAGCGAGGCGGGGTTCGAGTGGCGCAACGCGGGGTGCTCGATGTGCCTCGGGATGAATCCCGACGTGCTGCAGAGCGGGGAGCGGTGCGCGTCGACGTCGAACCGCAACTTCGAGGGGCGCCAGGGACGCGGTGGGCGCACCCACCTGATGAGCCCGCCCATGGCCGCGGCCGCTGCGGTGGCGGGGCGGATCGTCGACGTCCGGAGTTGGGGGAGGGAGCGGGCCGCGCCATGATGGAGCCCTTCGTGCGTCACACCGGTCGGCTGGCGGCGTTGGCGCGCGCCAACGTGGACACCGATCAGATCGTGCCGAAGCAATTCCTGAAGCGGGTGGAGCGTACCGGGTTCGGGCCGGCGCTGTTCCACGACTGGCGCTTCCGGTCCGACGGCAGCGCGAATCCGGACTTCGAGCTCAACCAGCTGACCGCCCGAGGGGCCACTATCCTCCTCGTCGGGGAGAACTTTGGCTGCGGCTCGTCGCGCGAGCACGCGGTGTGGGCGCTGCGTGAGTACGGCTTCCGCGCAATCCTCGCGCCGTCGTTCGCCGACATCTTTTTCGCGAACTGCTGTCAGAACGGGCTCGTCCCCGTGCGCCTCTTGCCCCAGGAGGTCGCCGAGCTGTTCCGCCGCCATCAGGCGGCGGGCGGTGAGTATCAGCTCACGGTCGACCTCGAAGACCAGCGCGTGGACGACGGCCTCGGGTTCCGCACGACTTTTTCCATGGAGCCATACCGCCGGGAGATGCTGCTCCACGGCCTCGACGAGATCGCGCGGACCTTGCTCGTGGAGGACCGGATCGGGGCATTCGAAAACAAGCGGGATGCGGGATGCGGGATGCGGGAAGCGTCGTGAAGACTTACACGATTGCCGTACTTCCGGGCGATGGGATCGGGCCGGAGGTGATCGCCGAAGCGGAGCGGGCGCTCGAGGCCGTTGGCAATCGCTTCGGTCTCGACTTCACGCTGCAGCGCTTTCCTATCGGCGCGGCCGGCGTGGCGGCGGCGGGGGATCCGTTTCCCGAAGAGACCCGCGCCGCGGTGACCCGTGCCGACGCCGTGTTGCTCGGCGCGGTGGGCGACCCCGCGCTCGACCAGGCGCCCCGCCACCTCCGCCCCGAGTCCGGGTTGCTCGCGTTGCGTGCGCAGCTCGGCGTGTACGCGAACCTCCGCCCCGTTGCCGTGCTCCCCGCACTGGTGGATCGGTCACCGCTCAAGGCCGACCGGCTCGAGGGCGTGGACGTGCTGATCGTGCGGGAGCTCACGGGCGGGCTGTACTACGGCGAGCCGCGCGGACGAGACAGCGGGGGAGCCGGGGCCGTCAACACGCTGCGGTACACCGCCGCCGAGATCAAGCGCGTGGCACGCGTGGCCTTCGAGTCGGCGCGGCAACGGCGCGGGCACGTCACCTCGGTCGACAAGGCGAACGTGCTCGAAGTGTCCCAGTTGTGGCGGGAGACGGTGACGCGCGTCGGCCAGGACTACCCCGATGTCCGGCTCGACCACCTGTACGTCGATACCGCCGCCATGCGTCTGGTGGCCGACCCCAGGGCCTTCGACGTGCTCCTCACGGAGAACATGTTCGGGGACATCCTGAGCGACGAGGCGGCGGTGCTCGTCGGCTCGCTTGGCCTGTTGCCATCAGCGTCGCTCGGCGAGGGCCCGGGCTTGTTCGAGCCGATTCACGGATCCGCACCGGACATCGCCGGCCGCGATCTCGCCAACCCGATCGGAGCGATCGCCACCGTAGCCCTGTTGCTGCGCCACGGGCTCGGCCTCGCCGAGGCCGCCCGCGCCGTGGAGCGCGCCATCTCGCTGGCGTTGGAGCAGGGCGCACGGACGCGGGACATCGCGGAGCCCGGGGCGCCCGCGCTAGGGACGCGGGCGATGGGAGTGCGGATCGCGGGGTTGATCGCCGAAGCGCAGCGGTCGCGCGCGTCGGTAGCGACCTAGACGACAGCCTACGCGTCGGTCACCGCTCCGAGACTCGCACTCGACACCAGTTTCGCGTACTTCGCGAGCACCCCGGATGTGTAGCGCGGCGCAGGTGGTTTCCACCGCGCTCGCCGCTTGGCTAGCTCGCCGTCGCTGACGTCGAGCTGGAGCAGCCGCCGCTCCGCGTCGATCGTGATCGGGTCTCCTTCTTGTACGAGCGCGATGGTCCCGCCCACGGCCGCTTCGGGCGCGACGTGGCCCACCACCAGGCCGTAGGTCCCGCCCGAGAAGCGCCCGTCCGTAATCAGGCCGACCGCATCGCCCAGGCCGGCGCCGATGAGGGCCGCGGTGGGTGAGAGCATCTCCCGCATCCCCGGCCCCCCTTTTGGCCCCTCATAGCGAATGACGAGCACGTCGCCGCGCCTGACGTGGCCGGCGAGGATGGCCTCGAGACAGTCCTCCTCGCAGTCGAAGACGCGCGCCGGGCCGGTCATCCGCGCGGTCTTCACGCCCGTGATCTTCGCCACACCTCCCTCGCTCGCGAGGTTGCCGCGAAGGATGGCGAGATGCCCCTGCGCGTAGAGCGGCCGGTCCCACGGGCGGATGACCTCTTGATCCTTCCGAGGCACGTCCGGGACGTCACGCAGTACGTCGGCAATCGTCTGCCCCGTGATCGACAGCGCATCTCCGTGCAGCGCGCCATGCGCGAGCAGGATTTTCATGACCTGGGGCACGCCGCCCGCCCGGTGGAGGTCCACCGTCACGAACCGTCCTGACGGCTTCAGGTCGCACAGCACCGGGACGCGCGCGCGGATCGCCTCGAAGTCGTCCAAGGTGAGCGGCACGCCCGCGGTGTGGGCGATGGCGAGGAGGTGCAGCACGGCGTTGGTCGAGCCGCCGATGGCCATCGTGACGGCGATGGCGTTCTCGAACGCCTGGCGCGTCAGGATCTGTCGCGGACGCAGGTCACGGGCGATCGCGTCCACCAGCACCGCCGCGGACCGGGCCGCGCTCTCGGCCTTGTCGGCGTCTTCGGCGGCCATCGTGGATGAGTACGGAAGGCTCATCCCCATCGCTTCGAAGATCGAGGACATCGTGTTCGCCGTGAACATCCCGCCGCACGAGCCGGCACCCGGGCACGCCCGGCGCTCCACCTCCAGGAGCTCGGCGGCGTCGATGCGGCCGGCGGAATATTCGCCCACCGCCTCGAACACGCTCACGACCGTGAGGTCGCGCCCGGCGTAGTGCCCGGGCTTGATCGTCCCGCCGTACACGAATACGGCCGGGATGTCCATGCGGGCGATCGCGATCATGGCGCCCGGCATGTTCTTGTCGCACCCGCCGACCACGAGCAGGCCGTCCATGCTCTGCGCATTGCACGCGGTCTCGATCGAGTCGGCGATGACTTCGCGGGAAACGAGCGAGTACTTCATCCCTTCGGTGCCCATCGAGATGCCGTCGCTCACGGTGATCGTGCCGAACGTCTGCGGCATGACGCCCGCGGTGCGCAGGGCGGCCTCCGCGCGCTTGGCGAGCAGGTCGAGCCCGAGGTTGCACGGGGTGATGGTCGAGTACGCGTTGGCGACGCCGACGATGGGCTTGCCGAAATCCCGGTCGCCGAAGCCGACCGCCCGGAGCATGGCGCGGTTCGGGGAGCGCTGGACTCCGTCGGTGATCGTACGGCTGCGCAGCTCCTGAGCCATGGCGGAACCTAACCCTTGGCGACGGGGATGTCGCTCCCGGGGTAGGCTCCCAGAATGCGCAGGTCGCGCGCGAGTCCTCGCAGCTCAGCCAGCGCGTGGGCCACCCCGCCCCGCGGATCCCCCGCCACATCCAGGTAGAACGCGTACTCCCACGGCCGCCCGGGCAGCGGGCGGGACTCGATCTTCGTCAGGTCGACTCCGCGCGCCGCGAACACGCCGAGCGCCCGGTAGAGCGAGCCGGGGACGTTGGGCAACGTGAAGACGAGCGATGTCTTCCGGGCCAGCTCGGGTGGTGCGGGGTCGCGTGCCACCATCAGGAATCGCGTGTAGTTCTCCGCGTGGTCCTCGAGGTCTTGCTCGAGAACCGTGGCCCCGTACAGCTCGGCGGCGAGCGAGGAGGCGATGGCGGCGTCGGCCGCGGCCCGACCCCCCATCAAGTCGCGGACGCTGCCCGCCGTGTCGTAGGCCGGGACCGGCACGACATCAGGGTGCGTGGCGAAGAATCTGCGGCACTGCGCTAGGGCGACCGGATGCGAGGCCACCCGCCGAATGGCGGCTCGCTCGGTGCCAGGGCGGGCGATCAGACAGTGACGCACGCGGACCTGTGTTTCCGCCACGACGTGGAGCGCGTGCGCGCCCAGGAGATCGTAGTTCTCGTGCACCGACCCGGCGAGCGAGTTCTCGATGGGGACCGCTCCCCGCGTCGCGGCGCCCTGCTCGACCGCCCGGAACAGGTCCTCGAAACTGGGGCACGGGACGAGCCGGATGTCGGGCCCGAGCGCCTGGAGCGCCGCCGCATGGCTGAACGATCCTGCTTCGCCCTGAATCGCGACCGTGACAGTTGTCATGCCTCCCTCACCCCTCGGAAAAAACAGCGGCCCGTTCTCGCAAACGGGCCGCTCGTGTGAACTGGGAGATCCGCTGCTCAGCTAGTCGCGCGCATGTCTCCAGCCACGGCCCGTGGGACGGGACGCGAGGAAGAACGCGAAGCCAAAACGCCTGGCGTGCGACATAAGAGGCATCATAGTTCCCCGCCGCCGGAGGGTCAACGGGCTCCCTGATCCGCGACGAGGTCCGGCAGTCGTTCGCCCGCCGCGAGCCGCCGCACCACGGCGTCCCCGTCGTGTGCGAACCGCGCGAGGACCTCGGCCGCCCGTGGATGGGGGATCTGCTTCAGGGCCACCGCCGCCGTGGCGCGCACTTCGCTCCGCCAGCGGCGCCCGAAGAAGAGCAACCGTCGCGCCGCCAGGAGCCCGGCCAGCGCCTCGATGGCCGCGGGGTGCTCCGAGCGTCCGAGCGCCTGGCAGCACAGCGCCGCCAGCCGCGGGTCCCCGGTCGCCCGGAGAATCGACGACAGCGCGTCCACGGCCGCGGACGTGCGGAGCGGCGCCAGGGCACGGATCGCCGCGCGGGCGACCGCCGGATGCCCGTGGCGCGCGAACGGGAGGATGAGATCGATCAGGTCGTCCCGGCGCAGCCGCTCGAACAGCTGGAATGCGGCCCGGCGGACTCTGGGGCTGGTGTCGTGGAGGCACTGCTGCAGCTCGTGCCGCAGGTCCGGCGTCACCGTGTCGATCACGTCCAGCAGCCGCGCGCGCTGCTCGACGATGACCTCCGTCACGAGCGCCCGCTTGATCTGCTCGGCCGCTACCGGCCCGGCTTCGGCGACGAGCCGCGCCGCGAGCTGCCGCACGCGGAAGTCGCTCTCGCCCTTGATGGCCTCGATGAGCAGCGGAACGCCGACCGCCCCGAGCGCTCCGAGCACCTTCGCTGCTTGCTCCTGGCGCTCGGGCTGACCGGACCGGACGTCCGCGTCCAGCAATCTCAGAACGGCGGGGTCCACGCGGCCGTCCAGCGTCGTCGCCGCGAGGTCCCCGGCCTCCCGGCCGCCGGTTTCCTGCAGCTGCCGCCGCCGTGTGGTGAGGGCCAACAGGATCCGGCTGGCGAGCTGGTAGTCGGCGAACTGGACGGCACTGCCCGCCATGGCGCGGAGCAGGTCGCCCAGCTCGCGCAGCACCTGCGGCGCGGTCTCCGTCGCGAGGGCGGTCAGCAGGTATCCCGCCGCCAGCTCTGCAAACGTATGCTGCAGGCCGAAGATCACCTGGTCGAACAGGGCGCGGCACGCCACGACGGTCCGCGCCCGGCCCGCTGGGTCCTGCTCCTGGAATCCTTCGAACAGCCGCCGTAACAATCCCCGGACCAGCCCATGCTCCCCTGTGACGAGGAGCTCTTTGCCGAACGCCGGCAGGGCCTGCTGCAGCGTCGCCAGCGGTTCCGCCGCGAGGCGCTCGGCCGCGGCGGCGTGTACACCGGGTTCGGTCGCCGCGTCGTCCGGCGCTGGCTTCCCCCCCAACAGGCCCTGCACCGCGGTCACGGCGTACCGCCGCTGGTTGAGCGCGATGCCGGAGAGCCCCTGGTCCCGGGCGAACCCATCCCAGAAGCGCCGGTCGGTGCCGGACGGCGGGAGATCGCGCAACGCCGCCACGAACGCCGCAAGCTCGGGCTTCGGCACGTCGGTGCGGAAGGTGATGCTCTCCAGCCCCACGGCGTCCAGTAGGTCGACGACACTCTTCGCCACTGCCTCGTACCCCGTGGTGTCCACGCGCACGCCGTTCGCGAGCAACGCCTGCCCGACGCCGGCCAGCGTCAGGCTACGCCGGCGGCGCAGGGCGTGGCGTACAGTGGTGTGAAGCTGCTCGACGGCATGGGTGACGGGCTCGGCATCCAGTGGATACAGCTTGACGATCTTGGCGGCGCTCTGGAGGGCACGGAGGATCTTGGGAATCTCCGCCAGTTCCTCGGGTCCCGGCTCGTCCTCTTCGGTCTGGGGCGGCTGCGGCGTGCCGGCCTGCATCCGCACGATCTGGGAGTAGCGGACTTGCTCCGGCCGCAAGTGGGAGAGCCCCCGCTCGGCTGCCATCCGCCTCCAGAAGCCCGGGGCGAGCGCCCCCGGCTTCGTGTTCGCGAGGGTCGTAAGCAGCTGCCGCAGCTCCGACTCCGTGACCCCCCGCTGGAACGTCAGGCCCTGCAGCTCGAACCGGTCGAGCAGCTCGCGAAACGAGGCGGCGAGCCCGCTCCATTCAGAGACGTCCAGTCGGCGGCCGTTCGCGCGCAACCGGTGCCGGTCCCGCGACAGCTGCAGCCAGTGGTTCTTGACCAGAATCTGGTCGACCGCCTCCCGGAGCTGTTCGAGCGCCTGCGGGGCCTTCTTGCTTTCAGGAGGGTAGAGCTGGATGCTCCTCGCGGCCGTCATGAAGGCGCGGATTACGTTCGGGACGAGGGCGGCGCTCTCCGGGGCGAGGCGGGCCTCGGGGTCCTCCTCTTCCTCGACGAGCTCCACGGTGTAGCGCGCCGCCTCCTCGGCATCGAACACCGTCCGGTCGTAGGCGCGCTGTACCTCCTCGTAGCGCGTGGCCTTCTCTTGGTTCGCGGCCTGCTTGAAGTGGTGGGCGAGCAGCGACGCCGAGGACAGGAAGCGCTGCTGGTACAGCGCTTCCTGGTGAGCGCCGACGCGCTCGTGCAGCGCGGCGCGGCGGCCCTCGTCCATTCCCGCGTAGCTCACGTCCAGGACCCGCTTGCCCAGGAAGCGCATGACGTCGTCGTCGAGCTGGAAGTCCGTGCGCACCAGCCCGAGCGCTTCGGCTTGATCGACGAACTCGAGCACGCGGTTCTCGTCGAGCGCCGCGCTGCCGGTCAACATGCTCACCGGCACGTCTTCGCCGAGCGTGGAGGCGTGCTCGAGCAGGCGCTGGCCCTCGGCGTCGAGGGCACCGATCTGCTCCGTGACGATCTGTTCCAACGACCGCGGCAGATAGCCGGCGGCGAGCGGCTCGATCACCCACTCCTGCCCGACGAGCGCCACCTTCCGGTCAGCCACGAGCTTCCGGACGATCTCGCCGAGGAACAGCGGGTTTCCCTGTGTGATGCCGGCCAGCTCCACTTCGAAGCCGCCCGGCATCCGCAGGTTGGGGAACACGCTCCGCAGGTAGTCGCCGATGTGCTCCTGGTTCAGGTTGCCGAGCTTCAACCGCTCGACGCCCGGCTCCGGCGCACCGGCTCCGTACAAGCGCTCGATGGCGGGAGCCTCCGCCTGGCGCGCCTGCGGCCGGGGCTCGAGCGTCGCCCCACACAGGAACAGACTGAGGTTCTCGCTTTGGAGCATCGCCCGCAACAGGAGCAGCGTCGCCTCGTCGGCGAATTGCAGATCGTCGATGATCAATACCAGCGGACGCTGGTCGACCACGCGCGGAACGAAGCGCGCGAGCGCGGCGAAAATGCGCCGGCGTCGCGCCCGCTCGTCGGCCTCGGCGAGCGGTGGGGCGCCGGCCGCCACGTGCGGCACGATCTGGGAGAGGTGGAGGACCTCTTCCTCGGTGAGCCCCTGGATCACGCCGGCGCCCTTGTCCGCCCGCCGGGCCAGCAAGGCGACCAGGATGCGCGTCGCGAGATAGTAGGGGCGATAGGCTTCCTGTTGGTCGCCGGCCACCCGCGCCAGGGCGAACGTCTCGTGGCCGGCGAGGCTGCGGCCGATCGCGGCCAGCAGCGTGGTCTTCCCCATGCCGGCGGCGCCTTCGAACAGGAGGAACTGGTTTTGTCCCCGGCTGAGGGCGAGTAGCGCCTCGGACACCGCGCGCAGCTCGGCCTCCCGCCCCACGATGCCGGTGACCAGGAGCCGGTGCAGGGCGGTGCGGGGGAAGACTTTGTGCGGGTCGACCTCCGTGGCCGTCGCCGCCTGGTCCCGTCCCGACCGTTTGGCGTGGTACAGAGCCGTGTCGGCCGCCTGCAGCAGCTCGCGGCTCGTGCTCGCGTCGGCGGGGGCCGTGGCGACGCCGATGCTCACGGAGACCGGGATCGGCGTCCCGGTCTCGCGCAGGCGGAACGGTCGGTCGCGCAGCCGCTGGAGCACCCGGGCGGCCGTCTCCCGCGCGCCGGCGCGGTCGGTCTCGGGCAGCAGCACGACGAACTCGTCGCCACCGAAGCGGACCGGCAACCCCGTTTCGCCCGCGACTTCCTGGAGCACGGAGGCGACCCAGGCGAGCAGCTGATCGCCCGCGGCGTGCCCGTGGGCGTCGTTCACCTCTTTGAACCGGTCCAGATCGAGCATCAGGAGCGATAGGGGGTGGTCGGTGCCCCCCTTCCAGCGGACCTTGTGCTCGAGGTAACCGTGCAGGAACCGGCGATTGTGGATGCCCGTCAGCTCGTCCTCGAAGATGAGGTGGGACGGGTCGCGGCCGGAGTGGCGGAGGAAGTCGAGGAGCTCGGCAGGCTGCATGGGCCAATATATGAAAGGAGGGTCGAGGGGCGCCAAGTAGGGCCCGAAACGACCAAACCCGGCGCTGAGTGCTCGCCGGGCTGGCCGATCGGGTGAAGTGGCCGTCAACACTTCAACCTCGATCAACTGCACACCTTCACGGCTGGGGTCGGTCGTTCCCGCCGTCGATCACGTAGCGCCACTCGCCCGCATCCGCGCGTCTCCAGACGGTGAGATACTTGGTGTAGCTCGTGCGCGGTATGCCGTCCGGGTCCACGGTGTGTATCTCCGCCTCGCCGACGGTGAAGCCGAGGTCGCCGCCGGCGGCGACATCCCCCGCCACGGGTCGCCAGAGAATTCGTCCCTTCGCGGGGAAGTTGGCGCGGAAGTGGCTCCGAATCGCGTCCGGTCCATACACGATCCCCGGCTGCCCCGAGAGGATCGCGCCGTCGGGCGCCGCGTAGGCACCGAAGGCCGTCGGGACGTCGTCGCTCACCGCCCGCGCTGCGAACGCCCGGTCGGCGTCCATCACCGCGCGCCGCGCCCGTCCCGGATCCTGGTTGGGGAAGTGGCGGTGTTGCCGCCCCCGGGGCGATTCGAAGCCCGCCGGGGGGTCGGCGGGCGCGGTGACGCGCTGAAACACGCGCACGTACGCCGCCAGCCGCCACGCGCCGGTCTGATGCTTCCGCCAGTAGGCGATGTACTTCACGGGCAGGGCGCGGGCCGCACCCCCTGGGCCGAACGATCCCGTCACGCTGCCGAACCCGTACGTGTATCCGGCGCCGCCGTCGGCCGAGACGTCGACGCGCACCGCGCGCCATGCTTGGGTCCCCGCCGCGGAGACGCCGTCGGAGGCGAGCATCGCGAGCGTGGCCGCCTTGCCAACGACCACGCGCTCCCCCGGGTCCAGGAAGATCGCGTCGTCGTCGAGTATGTCGCGGAACGCAGGCAGCAGTGCCTGCGAGGCCTGGACGGCGAACGCGCTATCCGCCGCGAGCAAGGCGGCACGCTCCTCGCGGAGGTCGAGCTGCGCGAGGGGGTGGGGGCCGGCGTTGCACGCGAGAACCAGGAGCAGCCCGAGCATGGCGTTGCTCGGACGTTATCGGGAGAGCGGGCCGCCGGATACGGTTGTGCGACGAATGGCGGCGCCCGGGCGACGAACGGCTAGAAACTCCGGCCAAGCGTGGCTTCGAGGTGCTCCTTGTAGCCGCGGGAGAGCTTCAGGCTGGTGCCGTCATGCAGGATGACGACATACTCGCCACGGAAGTACGGCTGCAGCTCCTTGATCCGCTCCACGTTGACGATGGTGGACCGGTGGATGCGCACGAGCCGCGCGGGGTCAAACTGGGTTTCGAGATGCTTCATGGTCTCGCGCAGCAGGTGCCAGGCGCGGCCCGCGTGGATCTTGACGTAGTCGCCCTCGGCTTCGATCCAGTCGATGTCCTTGACGCCGAGGATGGTCACGCGACCTCCCGCCTTGATCGCGAGGCGTTTCAGGTATCGGCCGTTAGGGGTACCCGCCGGCGGCCGCGCGACCCCGTCCAGCAGGGCGGCGAGGCGCTCGCTCAGCGCTCCGAGCTTGCCCTGGCGCACGTGCAGCTTGGCGTGCGCGACAGCGTGGCGGAATCGCTCGTCGTCGAACGGCTTGAGGAGATAGTCCAGCGCGTGAACTTCGAACGCTCGGAGCGCGTACTGGTCGTAGGCCGTGACGAAGACCACCACCGGGAGCTCGGGCGTGTCGAGCCGCCGCAGCAGCGTGAAGCCGTCCATCTCGGGCATCTGGACGTCGAGGAACAAGAGGTCGGGCGCCTCGGCCCGGATGACGTCGAGCGCCGTGCGGCCGTCGGCGCATTCGCCCACGACGTGAATCTCGGAGTCGTCGGCGAGCAGCGCGCGGATGGCGGCCCGCGCGGCCGGCTCGTCGTCCACCACGAGGGCCCGGATCCGCTCCGTCATGTCTCGCCCTGCCACTCGGCGTGCGCGAGGCGAAACGGGAGCACGATCCGCGCCTCGAGGCCGCCGTCGGGGGCGTTGCCGACCTCGAGCTCGCAGTCGGCGCCGTACAGACGCGTCAGCCGAGCGCGTGTGTTCGACAACCCGATCCCCGGCCGCGCCGCGGCCCTCCCCTCTTCCTCGCCATTGCGGATGCCCGGCCCGTCGTCCCGAACCACCAGCTGCAGCTGGTCGTCCACGCGTCGGGCACCCACCATCAGGTATCCAGCCGAGAGATGCGGCGCGATCCCGTGGCGGATGGCGTTTTCCACCAGCGGCTGGAGGATGAGGTGCGGCACCTTGGCATCGAGCACGTCGGGGTCCGCGTTGATGGCGACCTTGAGGCGATCACGGAAGCGCACCTGCTCGATGTCCAGGTAATTGCGGATGAACTCGAGCTCCTGCTTGAGCGGCACCTCCTGCTGCGCGGCACCGTCGAGCACGCGCCGCAGCAGGTCGCCGAGGCCCGCCACGACGCGGACGGCGGTGTCCCGGTCTCCCGTGCGGACTAGCGAGCCGATCGTGTGCAACGCGTTGAACAGGAAATGGGGGTGGAGCTGCATCTTCAGGGCCTGCAGGTCGGCTTGCACGAGCTGCGTCTCGAGCTGCGAGGCCGTCAGCTCCCGTTCGCGGAAGCGGCGGTGGTGCTCCACGGCGTAGCTCACGCTCAGGATGGTCCAGTAGAGCAGGCCGTCCGACAACACCCACACCACGAAGAACTGCACCGCCCGCGTGAAGACCGGCTTCGGGTTCGGCGGCGGGGGAAGGACGTTGGAGATGTGGAAGGCGTAGGCGAGATCGAGGAGGAACACGAGCGTCAGACAGATCACCAGGTGGATCGCGATGCTCGAGGGCCAGCGGCCCCGCTCGAATGGGAACCGCCGGCCGAGCCACAGAATCACCGGCGTCGCCAGCGCCCACGTGTAGGCGAGCGGCATCTGCATCAGCAGCGCCGTTCCCCACGGCAGCGGAGTGCCTCGGGACATGGCGTAGCTCAAGTGCTCCTGAGCAGCGCCGAGCAGCCCGTAGCCTGTCCATACGGCGAAGATCAGCCCCCAGCGGATCGGGTGCGGGGACGCGCGCGTCATGGAGTCCAAAGATGCCCGCCTATTTCCGGCGGCGGTAGGTAATGGACCACATCAGCTCCCACGTCCGGCCCGCGTCGCGCGACGCTTCCCAGTCCCACACCAGGCTGTCTTGCGCGATGTCGTGGAACACCATGTGGTTCACGACCGTGTCGCCGGCGGGGAACGCGCGCGGCGCCGTGGTGAGGATCATTCTGCCGTCGTGAAATCCACCGGTCAGCGGGATGTAGCTGCCCTGGCTATCGACCCAGGTCTGCTGCCAGGCGTGCGACCGCGGGCTCCAGACCGAGACGCTCATCCCCGTCCAGCGCTGGGGCGCGACATTCTCGAAGTCCTCCCGTGTGACGCAGCCGTCCATGGTGGAGCGGATGGTGTTGGTGGACCGCGTCTCCTGCCACAGCGCCGATCCCGGCTGCGCGCGGGTGCGACCGGTCAAGTCCCATGTCCCGAGCCAGAAGTCGAACTGGCGCGCCTCGGATGCCTGGCAGGGCGAGGTTGACGCAGGCCCCCGGGCGGAGCACACGCCGGCGGTGAAGAGCAGCGCGCGCGCGAGCGCACGGCGGAGCATGCCGAACCTCCGGGACGTGGAACCGCGCTCGACGTTACGGGCGGGACCACGGCCCGGGTAGGGTGTTGCGACCAAGCGCGACGACGGCGCGGCGAATCACCGCCCGGGCGCGCCGGATGGACGTCTCGCCGGTCGGCTCGATTACTCCATGTTCCAGTGATACGTGACGGTGCTCCTCGGTGGTCGGTCATCATAGGGTGCCGTGATTTCGCGTGCTCGCCGGATTCGGACCTGTAATCCCCGGCAGGCCGCCGACTGCGGTCCAGGCGCAACGCCGTAGCTGAGTGTTCATGTGATCCGTATCCAGCGACGCACTCGCCTACGGTATTGCTCATGCGCGTCTCCGAACACTTCCCGCAACCGCGCTTCTTCGACGGGAAAGACGCGAGCAGCGTCCCTGCGGCGGTCAACACGATACCCGCAATCCGGCTGGTGACAAGAACGTTGGCTGAACGGATCGTGAGAGGCACCAGGTGTTGCAAACCGACGCCTGCAAGAAACGTCACTACGTAGACCCATGGAACGGGGACATTCATTAAAGGGTGAATGCG
>Ga0137374_10001607_pt1 | contig 25824 bp, 22 predicted proteins | sample SagtaG_20_FD_104811 | JGI IMG/M metagenome (GOLD analysis project Ga0137374, IMG submission 104811) | Vadose zone soil microbial communities from Sagehorn Ranch, Mendocino, California, USA - Sage1_R_100_16 metaG | ecosystem: Environmental > Terrestrial > Soil > Vadose zone | place: USA... | reverse complement strand
CGTGCGGACGCCGCCCTCGCGGCCTCCATCTTTCATTTCAACGAGAAGGGCGTGCGCGATCTGAAGCGGTTTCTCGCCGCGCGCGGTGTTCCTATCCGCCTGTAGCCGCGGATAGTCGCAGATGGCCGCAGATAGCCGCAGATGGCGCAGATAGCCACAGATGGTCGCAGATAGAATCTGGGGACGGTGCTGATTCCATCGATTGATCTCAAAGACGGCAAAGTCGTTCAACTCGTCCAAGGCGAGACGCTCGCCCTCACGTCGAACGATCTGGACGGGTGGATTGCGCGATTCTCCTCGTTTCCGAAAGTGCAGTTGATCGACCTCGACGCCGCCATGAGCCTCGGTCACAACGACGACATCGTCCGGCGTGTCGCGGCACAACTTCCCTGTCGCGTCGGCGGCGGCATTCGATCGGTCGGCCGCGCGCAGGATTTGATCGAAGCGGGCGCACACGCTGTCATTGTCGGCTCGGCGTTCTTCGATGCGCGCGGCGGCAGAAGTGCGGACGGACCGCCGCTGCTGAAGCTCGATTTTGCCCGCGCATTGGCGGAGACCGTCGGCGTCGAGCGTGTGATCGCCGCCGTCGATTCGCGCGGCGGCAGGGTTGTCATTCACGGCTGGAAGACGACGCTGCCGATCGGCGCCGTTGAGGCGGTCCAGGCGCTCGATCCATACGTCGGCGAGTTCCTCTACACGCACGTGGACAAGGAAGGTTTGATGCAGGGCACGGATATGGATGCGATCCGGGCAGTGCGCGAGGCGACAAACCGCCGCGTCACTGCCGCCGGTGGAATCACAACGCGCGAGGAAATCGAGGCGCTCGATGCTCTCAGCGTCGACGCTGTGGTCGGGATGGCCATCTACACGGGTCTGCTGAATATCGCCTGACGGCGTGTTCTCGAGATCGCGCGGCAGGAGGTGATGATGAAACGACAGCGCTTCCTTGCAATCGTTTGGCTTCTCCTCTGCGCCGCGGTCTCTGCGCAGCGGCCGCCGTTGAGCGATGCGGTCAAAGCCTACGTGACCGTCGACGCGCCGCTTATCGCCCTCACCAATGCACGCGTCATCGACGGCACGGGCGCACCGGCGGGCGAGCGGCAAACCCTGATCATTCGAGACGGCGACATTGCAGACGTGGGCGACACCGCGCGCGTCAGCGTGCCGGCGGGCGCTGCCACGATCGATCTCTCCGGTAAAACCGTGCTCCCCGGCCTCGTGATGGTGCACGAGCATCTCTACTATCCGACGGGACCCGGTGTGTACGGTCAGCTTGGCGAGAGCTTCACTCGCTTGTACCTCGCCGGCGGTGTGACCACGATGAGGACGGGCGGCAACGTGAACGGCTTCATGGATCTGAATCTGAAGCGGCTCATCGAGCGTGGCGCAAAGCCCGGCCCTGCGATTGACGCCACGGCACCGTACGTGAACGGTCCGAACACGTTCGTCCAGATGCAAACGATCAACAACGCGGACGAGGCGAGAAAACATGTCGCGTACTGGGCAGAGGCCGGCGCCACGTCTGTCAAGGCGTACATGCAGATCTCACGCGCGGCGCTCGCCGCCGCCATCGACGAAGCGCACAAGCGCCGCATGAAAGTGACAGGACACCTGTGCTCAGTGACGTACGGCGAAGCGGCGGATCTCGGCATCGACAACCTCGAGCACGGTTTTCTTGCCGCAACCGATTTCGTCGGTGACAAACAGCCGGATGTCTGTCCGGGACAACGCCGCGGACAGGAGACGCTTGTTGCGCTCGATGAACACGCCGCCCCGTTCACCTCGCTCGTGAAGAAGCTGGTCGACAAACACATCGCTCTCACGTCGACCCTCACCGTGTTCGAAACATTCACACCCGGCCGGCCTCTGCCGCCAGGCCTGGACGTGTTGACGCCGCAGTTGAAGCAGCAATTCGAGCAGACGCATGCCCGGGTCGACAAGTCAACCGACTCGATTTACGTGAAGCTCTTTCCCAAAGCGATGGCGCTCGAGCGTGCATTCGCTCGCGCGGGCGGCGTGCTGATCGCCGGCACCGATCCAACGGGATCCGGTGGGGTCATCCCGGGGTTTTCGAATCAACGGCAGGTCGAACTTCTCGTCGATGCCGGCTTCTCGCCGCTGGAAGCGATTTCGATCAGCACGCTGAACGGCGCGCGGTACCTTGGCCGCGATTCGCGCATCGGATCGATTGCGCGAGGCAAGCAGGCGGATTTGATCGTGGTCAATGGCGACCCGTCATCGCGGATCAGCGACATTCGCAGCGTGGACACGGTGTTCCAACGCGGAATCGGATTCAGTCCCGCGCGTCTCATCGACTCGGTTCGCGGACAGGTCGGGTTGTGGTGACCGCAGAAGGTTCATCGCTTCGCGATAGTGACACCGCGCGGCGACGAGGGCGGGACTTCAGTCCCGCCTGACACGGCGCCATGAAACCCCACCACAGCCCCACGCGAAGCGCCTAGCGAAGTCCGACCGCACCCCACGCGAAGCGCCTGCCAAGGCCCACCGCAGGCCCCGCGCCGCGCCTGTCGAAAGGCCCACCGCACCCCACGCGGAGCGCCTACTCGAAAAGTCCCCCGCAGCCCTGCGCCAAGCGCCGAGGGGCGATAGACTGAACTCTTGAGCCACTGGAATTCGATCGACCGGCGCCGTCTTCTTGCCCCTTTCGTCGTCCTGCTCGTTCTCTGCGCGGTGCGTTTCCTGCGCGCGCAGGATCCTGCTCCGCCGCAACAACCGACGTTCAAGGCCAAAGTCGAGCTCGTCAGAGTCGATGTGTCGGTCACCGGCCGCGAGGACAAGCCCGTTGAAGTCCTGCAGGCCGCCGATTTCGAAATAGGGGAAGACGGAGTTCCGCAAAAGGTCGAGGCCGTGCAGTTCATCCGGCTAAACGGCCAGGTGCCGCCGGACCGCAAGGAATCAATCGATATTCGATCGCTCGAGCACGGTCGCACTGAAGCAGCGCGAGAGGATGTCCGCCTGTTCGTCATTTTTCTGGACGACTACCACGTCGACAAGGCGCCGCAAATCACAATCCCGCTGCGGAAGGCCCTCGAAGAATTCGTGAAATCGCTCGGGCCCTTCGATCTCATCGCGATCATGGAGCCGCTGACTCCCCTCACGCACGTCAAGTTCACGCGGAACCGGGAAGAGCTCCTCGAGCGGATGCACAGCTTCGAGGGACGCCGCGGTCAGACGTTTCCAATTAAAAGCGCCGCGGAAGAGGCGCAAATGAGCGCCCGCAATCTCAGTGAAGTCCGCGCCGGGGTCACTCTCGATGCACTGAACGCCATCGTCACGCATCTCGGAGGTCTGCGCGAAGGACGCAAATCCGTGCTGTTCGTCAGCGAGGGTCCTCCAACCGGCATGTCGGCGGCGAACCCGAACTTCGCGCGGCTCCAGGACGTCCTGCGAAATGCAAACCGCGGCAACGTGACGATCCACGTGCTCGATCCGCGGCCGCTCGGCTCGGTTGGGTTCGGAGGTGACTTCGTGCTGCGAATGCTCGCAGACACGACGGGCGGCCGCGCAATCTTGAATACCAACGATCCGAGTAACGCGCTCTCCCATGTGATTGACGATGCGAGCGCGTATTACCTGGTGGCGTACGCCCCAACCCGATCCGATCCGAACGACGGCAAGTTTCACAAGATCAGCGTTCGGACGAAGCGCAAGGGCCTGCACGTGACGGCCCGGCAGGGTTACTGGGCTCCCTCGGTCGAGGAGATGACGCCGAAGCTCAGAGAGCAGCCGCCCGTCGAAGTGACGGTTGCTCTGTCGGATTTGATTCGACCGGTCGGCGATCGCGACTTCGACGTGTGGATCGGCGCCGCGCGCGCCCGGGCCACTGGATCGACTCGTCTGCTGATCACGTGGGATCCCACGAACAGGTACGGCAACCTCAACCCCGACCGCGTCGACGTGGAGCTGCTTGGCGAGGACGGGAAGCCTGCCGGCGACCCGCAGACGATTGCGGCCAAGCGCGGCCCCGATCTGACGACCATTGCGACGCTCGATACCACGCCCGGCGCGCACACGCTGCGCTTTACGGTCAAGGACGCAGCCGGCTCGGTCGTCGATCAATGGCGCGAACGCGTCCAGGTGCCATCGCTCGCCACCGAGCTTGCGTTGGCAACGCCGCGCTTTCTACGCGCGCGCACGCCGTTCGAGTTGCGGGCGCTCGAGTCCGACCCGACACCGACGCCGGCGGCCTCGAGACGTCTGCGCACCAACGAGCGAGTCCTCGTCGAGGTCGAGGCGTACTGCGCGGCCTCGACGCCGGTCGACATGACGGCCGAGCTCTTGAATCAGGCAGGCAAGGTGCTGGTCAGCCTGCCGGTGCCCCCGCTGGCGGGCGGCAAAACGCGAATCGCTCTGCCGCTCTCGAGCCTGGCGCGAAGCACGTATGTGCTGAAAATTCAGGCGAAAGCCGGCGCTCTCGAGGCGCACCAGCTCGCCCCGTTCGAAGTCGTTCCCTGAAAAAGGGCCCGCACGCCTGTTTTCCGTTGGGCGCTCGTCGGGGATTCCGCGTAAAATCAACGGATCGCAGGCAGAACCGGCCCCATGCGCGACGGCCGCGCGTGCGGCTCGTAACGGAGGCGCCATGAATTTGAAGAACGTTTCCCGCCGGAAGTTCGTCGGTGGTCTGGCCGCCGCACTCGGCTACGTCAGCACGGGTCCAAACCTCGACGTATTCGCGCAAGGTCAGCCTGGCCCGCAGCGACGCCCCGGTCCCGGCGCGCCCGGCGTCGGCCGCCCGAGCGAGGCGGACTACGATTCGTTCGCGAAGCTCGCCAACAACGAGAACAACTACGGCATTCCGGATTCTGTCATGCAGGCGATGACGGATCACTGGAAGTACGCGGGACGTTACGGCTATCCGGATCCGGGGATCAATCAAGCCATCGCCGAGTTCGATGGTGTGAAGCCGGAAAATGTGATGGTCACGGCGGGTTCAGGCGAAGTGCTGGACGTCGTGGGCACGACCTACTGCACGAATGGCAAAAAGGTACTCGGCGTCGAGCCGTCATACAGTCAGGTGTATCAGCACGCGACAACCATCAAGTCCGACGCCATCAAGTTGCCGCTGACGAAGGACTATCGACAGGACATCGACATGATCCTCGATGCCGCCAAGAAGCATCAGGACGAGATCGGGTTCGTGTACGTCTGCAATCCCAACAACCCCACCGGGCAGATCGTGACGAAGGACGAGATCAAACAGCTGCTCGACGGTCTGCCGGCTGGCATGCCCGTGCTGATTGACGAGGCGTACCACCACTACGTCGACGATCCGAACTATGCGACTTCGATGCCGTATGTGAACGAAGGCCGATCGGTCATCGTCGCGCGCACCTTCTCGAAGATTGCCGCCATGGCGGCCATGCGCATCGGCTATGCAGTTGCGCCGACCGCGCTGGTGCAGCAGATGCGTCCTTACGCGTCAGGAAGCGTCAACGTTCTCGCCCGCTACGGCGCGACCGCGACGTTGAAGAACAAACCGATGATGGAGGAGGTCAAGCGCAAGACCATCGCGACACGCGAGAAGACCATCAAGGATCTTCGGGCGCTCGGCTATGAGGTCATCCCCTCGCAGTCCAACTTCTTCATGGTCGGCCTGCGTCGCGATGTGCAGCCGGTGATCCAGGCTTTCCGGGAGGAAGGCGTCCTTGTCGGCCGTCCGTTCCCGCCGATGACACAGCACCTGCGCGTCTCGGTTGGAGTGCCTGAAGATATGGAAAGGTTCCTCGTGGCGTTCAAGAAGATCATGAGCCAGCCGACGACAACGGCAAGAGGATAGCGATAAAGCGCGCGCCTTCGGCGTTCCGCGCCTGGGCCGGTCTCACGAGACCGGCCTTTCGTTTGTACGGGCAGCGCAACGTTCAAGGCAAGGCAGCCGCCGCCGGGAACTGATACAACCGCACGTCTCGGCGCTGACCACTCGGGAGCCAGCCTTGCTCGTCGACGGCGTGGCCGTGACGCGCTTCGAACTCCGACCGCTCCTCATCGCCATCGAGCATCAAGAACACCGCGTCGCCGTTGCCCACGAGAGCCGCGACCGTGGCATCCAGTTGCCCCGGCGGCACTCTCGCCCAGTCGATCGTCGAGCGGTGCGCATAGTAGCGAAGGCTGCCGGAGTGCAGCGATGCCAGAATGACCGACCGCTCGGGCGTGACGCGCGCGACGAGCTCGCCGGCCTCGCTGAATCGTTGTTCCGCCCGGGCAAGGGTGAAGACCTGTTCGCGTGCGAGCCATCGCGTCCAGGTGCCGATGAGCACGATGACCAGGGCAAGCGCAACCCACGTTCCTGCCCGCGGAAGGAAACGGCGAGCGAATGCAAACATGCCCATGACCGCAATGAGCGTTGCCATCACCAGCAGAGGAAGCAAAAAGCGCTGCGTCTCCCAGTGATCGTACGGTCGATAGACGGAGTACGGAACGATCGCGCCAATTGCGGTTGCGCTCAGGAGCGCCAGCGCCGCCGGCCTCGGCTTCGCAAAGAGTCCCGCGGCGAGTCCAGCAATCCAGATCACGCCGTGCATCGCGCCGATCCAGTGCGCGTAGCTGCGAACGTTATCCGGCAGGAATCGGATCGAGAACAACTCCGCGCTCGACCCGTATCCGTTTGCGAAGGGGCTGCCGTAGAGGTACCACTGCAGCGATGCCTGAGCGCCAATTGACGCGACGATCGCAACGCCAAATATGACAATCCGATTGCGGCGGTTCTCGCCGCTGGTCCAGGGAATGAGCGCCAACGCGCCGATACCCGGAAGGAGTGCCGGCCTGATAAGAAGCGCACCACCGCCGGCGACTCCCGCAATAGCTGCAGAGAGAGATCGCGTTGTCGTCAGCAGCGCAGCGGCGAGCATGTAGAAGGCTGTCGCCGGCACATCGCTCATCATCTGAATGGCATAGGCAAAGACAACGGGGTGCCATCCGACGGCCGCGCCTGCAGTCAACACAACGATGCGATCTCCTGTCCAGCGCAACACGAGCCAATAACACGTCGCGACGAGGACGACGGCCATTCCGAGAGGAACGAAAAAAATCGAGCGAGATCCGAAGAGGGTTGCCGATATCGCGATCAGCGCAGGAAAACCGAGCGGATATGTCGGTACTGACGCATTGGATACACGCGCAGCGGGAACGTACCCAATCGGCGTTGCCGGAAGTATCGCGAGGTCGTACGGCAGAACGTCAGCAAGCGGCTCGTGTTGAATGAGCGAGCCGCTGCGCAAACGCTCGGACGCGCTCACATATCCATAACTGTCCGCGCCGCCCACGTACGGCGAGAGATACGTCAGCCAACCGAGCACTGCGGCCACCAGCGCGCCGCCGGCACAGATGCGAGCCGCCGCGTCCGAAAACGCGCGGGCGCGTGACACTTCGACGCGCGTCGCCCACCATCGTGCAGCGCCGAGACCACACGCGACGACGAGCGGTCTCCAGACGGCGCGAACGCTGACGCTCACGCCAAACAACTCGGGACGCCATCCTCCGGACAGTGCAACGATCCACGCGACGCCGACGAGCACTGCGGCCAGAGCTTCAATGGCAAGGACGGTCGGTCTGTTCATCTCACAGAAACCGCGAAAAGCGGACTGTCCCCTCCTTCAGTTTTGTCCTGCATACCGCAAAAACCGCAACGACACGAAAAGGGGGACTGTCCCCTTCTTCGGTTTCTGCGCACCTACCGGAGCGGCGGCGTGGTTGGTGGAGGACGGCGATGGTGTGTCGCCTGCTCGTACGCGTACGCCAGCTTGATCAACGCCGCTTCCGACCATGCGCGGCCGAAGAACGTGATCCCAGCCGGCAGCAAGCCGCCCCGCGTGTAACCCATCGGCACTTGAATCGCAGGAAAGCCCGTCGGCGGCGAAAAGAACTGGCTGTTGTCGCCGTGCGGGTGTGTTGAGATCGCCAATCAGCCGCGGCGGATTGCTCCACGTCGGGTAAACAAACGCGTCGATCTTCTGCGCCTCCAGCGTCTTCAGAACGGCCGCGCGAACCTGCTCGCGGTACTCGCTTTCCGCTTTGCACGCGGGCGTGTCCGGTCCATTTTCAGTTTCCTGTTCCGCTTGCTCGAGCCGCCGCTGCACGCTTGGATGAAAGCGACCTGACTTCACGATTTCCGCAAGCGTGTGCACGGGCACGTGATCGCCGTGCGATGCGAGATATCGATTGATGTCGTACTTGAATCCCATGCACGAGCCGACGCCGGTCGCCCGCCGAATCTGATCCAGACCCTCGACGTCTGCGGGATCCACAATTGTGGCGCCCGCGCGACGCATGTCGTCGACGGCGGTCATGAAGACCTGCACGATCTCGGCGTCGGTGGTGTCGCGCTCGTAGGCCTGCCGCAGCACGCCAATGCGCGCGCCGCGCAAACCGTCGTGTACGAGCGATGCCGCGTAGTTTTCTGAGGGGCGGCCGCGAGCAGCTCCCGTCGCCGGATCTTCAGGGTCTTCGCCGGCGATCACCTGAAAGACAGCAACAGCATCTTGCACCGTACGCGCCATCGGCCCGGCGATGTCCGCCAGCAGATTCAGCGGCATCACTCCAGCGCGGCTGGTCAGGCCCATCGTCGAACGAATGCCGACCAGCGCTTGATGCGATGACGGTCCACGAATTGAGTTGCCGGTATCCGAGCCGAGACCGACGGCGCCAAAACTGGCCGCAACCGCCGCGGCGGTACCGCCACTCGAGCCTGCGGTGACACGATCGAGCGCATATGGGTTCTTCGTGTAACCGGGCAGGATCGAGCTCACCGTCTCGTACGGCGTAAACGCCCACTCGGCCATGTTCGACTTCGCGAGAACGATCGCACCCGCTTCTTTGATGCGCTTCACTTGAAACGCATCCTTGCGCGACACGAATCCCGCCAACGCCAGCGACCCGTCCGCGCTCTGGAGTCCAATCGTTTCGAAATTGTCTTTCACGATCGTCGGGATGCAATGAAGCGGTCCCACAGAGCCGCTTCGCGCGGCGCGCCGATCCAGCTCCTCGGCCTCTTCCAATGCCTTTGGATTGACAAGGATGATCGCATTGATCGCAGGCCCGTTCTTGTCGTACGTGTCGATGCGACGGATGTAACGTTCGACCAGCATGCGACAGGTGGCCCTGCCACTTTTCAGCGCGTCGTGGATTTGCGCAATGGTGGCCTCTTCCACTTGAAAAGGCGGCGGTGTCTGGGCCGACGATCGTCTCAGGGCACAAACAGCGGCAGCGACGATGAGGGCGCGTTTCACCGGCCCATGATAACCGTGACACATTTCGCTACGGGCCTGCTACGATCCGTCGCGTGATTCGACGCTATCCGATCGCACTGGCACTAGTCGCGGTTGCGGCCGCCGCCTTCGCTCAAGCCGTTCGTTTTCAGCCCCTCCAGCCGGAGCTCTTTGCCGCAGGCGGCACGTTGGTCAACGCGTGGGCCGACTACGACGCCGATGGCGACCCGGATCTCTTCGTCGGTTTCGACGGAGCGGCAAACAGGCTGTATCGCAACACTCGCGGCCGTTTTGCGGACGTGGCCGCCGATGCCGGCGTTGCCGATGCCCGCTCGACGCGCGCGGCGGCATGGGGCGACTTCGACGCCGACGGCGATCCCGACCTCCTCGTCGGTTTCACGCCTGGAGCCGCGGGGCCCGTGCTCCGGCTGTATCGGAACGATCTCTCGACAGCGGGCGCCAAAGGTCAGCGCGAGAGCGCGCCGTCACAGCACTTCAGCGATATCACGGCCGAAGCCGGGCTCGTCGTTGCAACAGGCGCCGTGCGCCAGCCGGTTTGGATTGATTTCGACGGCGACGGCGATCTGGATCTTTTTGTCGCCTTCCGCGATCGCGCCAACGCGATGTATCGAAATGACGGCGGCAAGTTCACCGATGTGGCGTCACAAGTCGGGTTGGCTGACGTGCGCAAGAGCGTCGGCGCCGTGTGGTTCGATTTCGATGAAGATGGCGACCTCGATGTTGCGGTCGCGAATATGGACGGCGATCGAAACGGGCTCTTCAGAAACGATCAGGGCAAATTCACCGACGTCGCCGAGGCTGCCGGCGTGCAGTGGGGCGGGCGAACGCCGGACGATAAGTCAAACGGCACGGTCCGCATCTGCGCGGCAGACGTGAACAACGACGGGCATCTCGATCTGTTCAACGCGAACTACGGCAAGAACGGTCTGTTTCTGAATCAGGGCAAAGGCTCGTTCAAGGATGCGTCAGCAGCCTGGGGCATCGACATGGACTCGCGCGACGACACGTGCGTGTTCGAAGACTTCGATCATGACGGCAGGATCGATCTCTACGTGAATGGCACGGTCACCGGCGGAGTCAGTTATCAGGATTATCTGTTGCGCAATACCGGCGAACGTTTTGTCGATGTGACACCGCCGGTCCTCAAGCAGCTCGAGGCGGATCACGGCGCCGAGTGGGCGGATGTCGACGACGATGGCGACGTCGACCTCGCGTTGACGGGATCGCAGGCGAAGGGCATGCATCTGCTGCTCGAGAACATGCTGCCGTCCGCAGCCGCCTCGCGATCGGTGAGCGTGCGAGTCGCGGGGCCCGGCGGGCGTTACACACGAGCGGGCGCGGAGGTCCGGCTCTTCGCGGCCGATACGTCCCGTCTGCTCGGTATGCGTCTCGTCGACAGCGGCTCGGGATACGACGCGCAGAACGATTTGCCCGTGCACCTCGGATTGCCAACGCTCACGCCCGTGTACGTCGAGGTGGCGTATCCACGCGGCGGTACCCGGGTAACCGTCAAGAGCTCGACGTTCGACCCGCGGCGCCGCCGCGATCGCACCTTCACCGTACCCGTAGAATAGATTCGTGCGGGTTTTCGAGATAGGAACGCTGGCCGCCCTCACCGCCGCGGTGATCGTGTCAACCGTCGCGATTCGAGCGACGGCGTCAGCACGCGACATCACCACATCAGTAGATCTCCAGATCACAAAACCAGATCGCCCAATCAACACGTCGCCAGATTCGCCGACCGGCTATATCTGCCCGATGCACCCGAATATCGTCTCGGCGACACCGGGGAAATGCAGCATCTGCGGAATGGCTCTTGTACCCGGCGATCCGATGGCAACGGCGTACTACACGGTGAAAGTGGATGTCGCCCCCCGCGCGATCAAACCTGGCGCCAGGGCACGCGTCACGTTCAACGTGTTCCATCCACTTACCGGCGCACGAGTGACCGACTATGCCGAGGTGCATGACAAGCGTTATCACCTGTTCATCATCAGTCGCGATTTGAAATATTTTGCGCACGAACATCCGCAACCTGCAGCAGACGGAAGCTGGACGATCGATGTGACGCTTCCGCAGGCGGGCCACTATCTTCTGCTCTCGGATTTCCTGCCGACCGGCGGAGGGCCGCAGATGATCGCCACGCCGCTTGTCACCGCCGGCTACGAAGGCGACCTGACCACGTCGATTCCGACGTTAGAGCCCGATGCTGAGTGGTCGAAGGTCGTGGACGGAGTGAAAGTCGAATTGACGCTCACGCGGCCCCAGCTCTTTTCCGGCGAGGACGTGGACCTGCCGTTTCATTTCAGCGACGCGAAAACAGGCGAGCCGCTGCACGACCTGCAGCGGTATCTCGGCGCCTTCGCGCACGCGCTCATCGTCAGCGAAGATCTCGTCGAGTACCTTCACACGCATCCCAAGGAGATGCTCGAAGGAACGGAGATCAAGACGGGCGGCGGGCCTGATGTGATCTTCGATGCGTTCTTTCCGCGCTCCGGGAGATACCGTGCCTGGATTCAATTCCAGCGCAACGACCATCTGTCCACGATGCCGTTTACGTTCGACGTCCCGCCGTTCACCGGTCGGTAACGCGTCCAGCCGGCACAGTCACGAGGTGCATCGCGGGACGGCCGGTGACGCGCTTGTCTCCGTTGTTGTTCTCATAGGCCGTCATGACCAATCGTGTGCCCGGCGCGAGCGCAACAGGCTCGCGAAACACGTAGGGCGTGGGCCAATCGCGCCTCACATCTTTCACCCACAAAAGAGGCTCCGCCACGCCGTCGGGGGCGATTGAAGCGAGCTCGAGCGATTTCGTGCGCTCAGTCAGCTCGGGCCAAATCGCGAGCACCTCGCGAGGTGCGGAGATTGAAAGCGCCGCGCGTACTCGATTCGATGGTTGCCCTGCGGCCGCATCAGCGGTGCCTGCGACTATCGTTTCAGCCACAGCTTCACGCGCCGGTTTACCGGCAGCGAAATACAGCCCGAGCTCGCTTTTATCGACGACCGGCTCCTCGATTGCGCGGTAGCCGATCTCCAACGTGAGCTTTGCCCGCGAAGGCAACTGATAGCCGACATCCGCTGGTAGCGTGAACGAGGTTTGCCACGGCGTCCAGGACCACAACCAGCGGCCGCTCGCGGAATCGCCCACGGATGCATAGCGGACGACGCGCCGATCGCCCGGCTTGAACGCAAGCGCTTTGATGGTCCGAGGGGTTGTCAACGTGGTGCGGAGCTCGAAACGATGAATCTGATCGCCCGACCCTGGCGCGACGGTGAAAGGGGCCTCGACGGCAACCACTTCGTCCGGCGCGCCTCGCTCCCATTGAGGCTCGGCCGGAACGTAGACAGGCGGGATGTTCTCTTCGGCCTTCACGACACCGCTCGGCGCGCCGCCATCGGCCCACGAGAGAATGATGTCCATCTCGCGCTGCGTCAGACCAAGGTCGTTGGCGAACTCGCCGAAGCCGTGCACTGCACCCCACGGCGGCATGTGGCGGGCGAGGATCTCTTCGCGAATTGCGCGCGCCCACGGCCGTGCAAGCTCATAGGTCGTCAACGGCATCGCAAGATTGTTCTCGCTGTGACACTGAAAGCACTTTCGCTGAAAGATCTGCGCGATTTCCTTCTTGAAGATGATCGGCGTGGTGATGGGCTTGTGCGAATACACCGGCCGCTCTGCCATCAACCAGATGAGCAGCACGACACTTCCGATTGCCGCCGCGCTCCCAATAACTCGCCGCATCAGCTCAATCTTATCTGGAAGGTTCCTTGGTCTTCCGGTGCCGATCGAAGAAGTCGAACATGGCCGCAAGATTCGGCACTACGACGTCGCGATGCGTGCCGCCCGGCACCTCGACGTATGTAACCTCCGTACCGATCTTCTCCAGCGCGGCGACAATGGTTCGCGAACCCGCCACAGGCACTGTCGTGTCGGCGTCTCCATGCACGACGAATTGCGGAATGGCTTTCATCCGATCCGCCGTAGCGGGACGCGCGAAGCCTGCGAACGGCGCAATTGCCGCCCAGATATCCGGATATTTCGCCGCCAACGCCCACGTGCCAATCGCGCCCATCGAGTGTCCCATCAGATAGATTCGGGCATCGTCGATTTTGTAGTCCGCACGCATTCGGCGCAGCACTTCCATGACATCCTGCTCGCCGAGCTGAGCCTGACGCTCGGCGGCGGCGGCCAACGAGAGGCCGATTGACGCGCCGTAAAAACTGTCCACTCGAAACCCCAGCGGCGCGGCGACGATGTAGCCCCGTTCGGCCGCAAGCGCCGGCAGACGTTTGCCGTAGCTGTCGAAGAACGCGTCCTCGGTCCCTCCGAGGCCGTGCAGCGCGATGATGAGCGGGAACGCCCTGGCGCCGTCGTACGACGCCGGCACCAACAGCCGATACGGCATGATTTCATTCGCGTCCTGGAGCAGATAGTGACGCTCGAAATCGCCTGTGCGTCCGACGAACGGGTCCTTCTTCGTCTTCGCGACCGCGGCAGCGACGGTCTCCGTCGCGGCGAGCTCTGGTTCGAGCTCGAAGGTCCCAAAGCTCACCACCCCGTCGTTGATCTTGCGGACGACGTCCCCGAGGTATCGCAGGTCTGCCTGCGTGGTGTCCGGCGCTTTGCTCGCTGCGCTTTCCAATGCGCGAAGGCGTGCATCGAGACCTTTGTGAATGGCAACCGGGAGCGTTGCTCTACCCAACAGTCGGTCCTGATCCCGCACCTCGATCGCAAGCGTGTACGCGCCGTCCGGCACGGTGGCGACGTTCAGATCGATCTTGAATGGCGACTCTCGAAGATCGCGGCCGACGCCGTCAAATGTGCCCAGCTCAATTGGGGACGAAGTGGTGGACGTTTGCTGACTACGGTTCTGCACAACGCCGGGCCGGGCGGAAGCACTCGCCGTCGTCAGAGGCATGCCGTCCAGGCCGAGGGGTGGAGGAACGCGCACCCGAAGGGTCGCGTGCGCACGAAGAGGTCGCGTGAGCTCGATGGCAGGCGCAAAGATTTGTTCGAGCCGTACGCGGTACGGCACCGACGAATCGATGATGAGCCGATCTGTTCGAATCGTGAGGGCGGCTTGGAACTCGCTGATGTCGGTCCAGGGCGTGCCGCCGAGCAACGTCATCCCTTTCGCCAGCAACCGCCGCACTTCGCCGCCGCGCCCGAGCCGCACGGCTTCGGCGATCTCGCGATCGATTTGATCGATCTGCACTTTGAGCTCGCCCTCTGGCTTGACCGTCGCCTTGCGCGTGTTGTACTCAACGCGCAGGGACGAGAGGTTGGGTAGCGCCTGGGTGAACGCCGTGGCGGACGCCAGAGCGAGGGCGACGACGCAAATTGTGGCCAGGCGGCGGGGTGACATGTCGCGATGCTACAACAGCTGTGCACCGGCCTTCAGCATGCGTATGCTTTCAGGAGGCGCTAACGAACGATGGACGATCGAATCCACACGATTCGAGCCTGGTTCGACGCGGCAACGCGCATCGTCGCGTTGACGGGCGCGGGCATCTCCACCGACTCAGGTATTCCGGACTTCAGAGGACCGCAGGGCGTCTGGACGAAAAATCCGAACGCCGAGAAACTGTCGAACATCCACCATTACATGACGGATCCGGAGGTGCGAAAGCTTTCCTGGCAAAGCCGCCTCGAGCATCCAGCGTGGCACGCCGAGCCGAACGCCGGCCACTGCGCGATCGCGGCGCTCGAGCGACGCGGGCGGCTGCACGCGCTCATCACGCAGAACATCGACGGCCTCCACCAAAGAGCGGGCAATTCTCCCGCGAAAGTCATTGAAGTACATGGCACGATGCGCGAGGCGATGTGCATGCGATGCGATTGGCGCGGGCCGATGGAGGCGGTGCTCGATCGCGTGCGCGCGGGGGAGAGCGATCCGCCGTGCACATGTTGCGGCGGAATCCTGAAGAGCGCCACCATCTCCTTCGGGCAGGCGCTCATTCCGGACATCATCGACCGCGCGATGCGCGCGGCGGAAGAAAGCGATTTGCTGCTCGCCGTCGGCACGAGTTTGCAGGTGTACCCGGTGGCCACTGCGGTACCGCTCGCTAAATCCACTGGCGCTCGGGTCGTAATCGTGAACGCAGAGACGACGCCGTTCGACGACATTGCGGACGCCGTGCTGCGGCAGCCGATTGCCGAAGTCCTGCCCTGTTTGTGGTAGCGTCTGGCATCCGATGGAAGCGATGATCTTCTGCGGCATCCAGGCCAGCGGAAAGACGACGTTTTACCGCGAGCGGTTTTTCGACACGCACGTGCGAATCAGCTTGGATCTCCTGCGGACGAGGAACCGCGAAGACGCGTTTCTGACGACGTGTTTTCAGACGCGTCAGCCGTGCGTGATCGACAACACGAACGCCACCAAAGCCTCGCGCGAGCCGTACATTTCGCGCGCCAAAGCTGCCGGATTTCGCGTTGTCGGCTACTTCTTTTCAACAGATCCCAAAGCCGCATTCGACAGGAACCGCAAGCGGCCAGGCAAGGCGAACATTCCGCCGGGCGGGTTGTTCGGCACCTACAAACGTCTCGAGCCTCCGACGATCGAAGAAGGCTTCCAGCAGCTCTTCAAAGTGGAAATTGCCGCGTCCGGCGGCTTCACCGTAACGTCAATGTCTGAACGAGGGCAGCCATGTTGACAACTCGATTGCGACACGTTGGGTATTCAGCGGCGCTGGTGGCGTTTGGCTTTGCAATCGGACATCTCACGGCCGGCGTTACGGTGCTTCACGGCCAACCGGCAACGCGCGTATTTGAGATCCGGACCTACACGGCGCCTGAGGGGAAGCTCTCGGACTTGCACAAGCGATTTCGCGATCACACGGTCCGAATTTTCCAACGACACGGCATGACGAGCATTGGTTACTGGACGCCGCAGGATGCGCCGCTCTCGCAGAACACGCTCATCTACATCCTGGCGCACCCGAGCCGCGATGCGGCCAAGCAGAATTGGGCAGCGTTCCAGGCCGATCCGGAGTGGAAGAAGGTCGCCGCCGAATCGCAGGTGAACGGCCGGATTGTCGAAAAAGTCGAAGCCGTTTTTGTCGATCCAACGGATTACTCACCGATCAAGTAAGGAGGTCGTCATGAGCAATATCGACCGCGCGCGCATCGTTCTCGGATTCTGGCTTGCTGCGACGCTTGTCGTATCGGTCGCCGCGCAGGCAACGAACGTGACTGGGAAATGGATCTTTGACGTGCAAACCGACGCCGGCAGCGGCACACCGACAGTCGTCTTCAAGCAGGAAGGCGAAAAACTGACGGGACATTACACCGGTCAACTCGGCGACACCGATTTTGCCGGTACCGTCAAAGGAAACGAGATCACCTTTTCGTTCAAAGGGGAGACACAGGGCACCAATTTCACCGTGACGTATACGGGAATAGTGGAGAAAGACACGATCAAGGGATCTGTGGACATCGGAGGCCTCGCCTCCGGCACCTTCACGGGAAAGCGGCAGTGAGAGCGTGACGCTGGGCGTGGGCAGCGAAACGCCGGAAACGTGCTGCTCGCGCTCAGCACGCCTGGTGGCGCTGTTACGCGCCACGAGTGTGTGTTTTCGTCTTTCGTGTTTTTGCGCTCTCGCGTCCGGTGTCGTGCTTTCGTGTTGTCGTGCTCACCAGCCGGCGTAGGCGCCAAGATTCTCGTAAACGAACACCATCATGGCGCCGGCGAGGCAGATCATCGCGTACATGCTCGGCCGCACATTGGGCAGCATCTCTTCGCGCACGACGGGCCAGGCGACAAGTCCATACACATACACGGCAATCGCGGCGGGCCACGGCGCGGGCACCTCTGCGCCGCGAAGAACCACGGCGACGAGAACGGCGATAGCCATCGCAAACACGTACTGTTGGCGAACGTAAGTCACGCAAATACTCCGAGTTGGGAGGGGTCGCACTTCGGCGGGGTTCCGAAGCTCTGCCGCAATTTTATCGCAAAAAAGGCGAAGTGGCATCCCCCTTTCGGCGGGGAGACCCGCAAAAACTGCGGACAAAGCGCAAAAACCCTCGGCAAATTGCCGAAAAGGGGCAGGCCCTTTTTCTGTCAGATTGCGGAAAGGGGCAGGCCCCCTTTTTCTGTCACTGCTTCCGTGAGTTTCCAAAGTCCCTTTCGCTGCCGGAATTCGGCCAAACGCCTTAATCGTAGGGCCCGCCCATCGCCGGGCACTATTCATCGAGCCCGCTCGCGTAAACCCTCCCCGGCCGCTACCCGTCTATTTCCGACATGAAACGCGTATTTCCTCTTACGTTGGTCTGCCTGTTCGCGCTCTTCCTCGCGGCGCCCGCGCTGGCGCAGCGGAACCGCGACAGGGATCGCGACCGCGACGCCGACCAGGACCGCGGTCCGCGCGAGACCGAGACCTTCGATCGCACGCTCTCGCTGTCGCCAGGCGGGACGCTGCGACTGAAGACGTTCTCCGGCAAAGTCACCATCACTGCCACCTCCGGCAGTCAGGTCGTCATTCACGCCATACGGCACGCAACGGCGGATCGGCTGCGCGACATCAAGATCGACGTGCAGCAGGAAGGCAACACGATCGACGTGGACGCGAACCATCGTCTGGTCGAGCGACGCAACGACAACGTCGTCGAAACCGACTTCGACATTCAGGTGCCGGCGCAGACGAACCTGGATCTGCGCACGTTCAGTGCACCGGTCTCCGTGACCGGCCTACGCGGCGATCTCACCGTGGATGGTTTCTCGAGCGACATCCATCTCACAGACGTCGCCGGACCGCTGCGCGTGAAGACGTTCAGCGGAGAAGTTGCCGTCCAGGCAAGCAGCTGGAAGGAGGGCGACGATGTGAAGATTGACACGTTCTCGGGCGGCGTCACCCTCCGTTTGCCGGAGAACGCACGCGGTGACATTTCGTTCGATACGTTCAGCGGCCAGTTCAAAAGCGACCTGCCCGTGACGCTGTCCTCTTCGAGCCGGCGCAACTTTCGGGGAACGCTGAACGGCGGAGGCACTGGTGATTTTCGCCTGAAGACATTCAGCGGCGACGTATCAATCCGCCGCTGACGCGGCGGAAGTTTCCAGTTACCAGTTCAAAGTTCAATTGCACAGTTAATGAAGTTTCGAATCTCTCGTAACTGAGACGAATTTGGCAACTTCGAGACTGAACTTTGAACTGGTAACCGGTAACTGGAAACTTATATTCTCGCGCGCGTGATTGCTCGTGCGCTCGCGAGAGTTGGCCTGACCACTCCCGAACAACGCGCGTGGGCCTGGTACGACTGGGCAAACTCCACGTACTTCACGACCGTCATCACCGCGGTCTTTCCGCCCTTCTACGGCAGCTACGCATCCGCCGATCTCGAGCCGGCGCAGGCCACGGCACGCTTCGGCCTCATTACGACGCTATCGATGGCAATCGTCGCCCTTTCGGCGCCCGTTCTTGGTGCGATTGCCGATTACACGGGCATCAAAAAGAAGCTGCTCATCGGGTTCATGATCCTTGGCGCTTCGTCTTGCGCCGCGATGGCGGCAATCGGACGCGGCGAGTGGCAACTGGCCTCGATTCTGTTCGTGGTGGGCAACATCGGGGTGTCGGGAAGCACGGTGTTCTACGACTCTCTTCTGCCGCACGTCGCGCGTCCCGAGGAAACCGATCGCGTGTCGTCGGCGGGCTATGCCCTCGGCTATCTCGGGGGCGGCCTGCTGCTGCTCGTCAATCTCGCGTGGATCCTCAAGCCGGAGATGTTCGGCTTTGCCGATGCGGCGGCCGCAACGAAAGCGGCTTTCGTGAGCGTCGCCATCTGGTGGGCCGTCTTCTCCCTTCCGTTGTTCCGCAAGGTACCCGAACCGCCGGTGCATCTCGATGCCGCCGAAAGGCCAGGCGCGGGCATCGTTCGAGCCGCTTTCAGTCGCTTGGGCCACACCTTCCGCGACATGCGGCGCTACAAGCACGCCTTTCTGCTATTCGTGGCGATGCTGCTGTACCAGGACGGCATTCAAACAATCATCCGCATGGCGTCCATTTACGGGGCCGAGATCGGGATCGATCAGACGGCGCAGATTGCCGCGTTCGTCATGGTGCAGTTCGTGGGGATTCCGTTTTCGTTTTTGTTCGGGGCGCTCGGTTCGCGCATCGGGACGAAGCGGGCGCTCTTCGTTGCGCTTGCCGTGTACACCTGCATTTCGATTCTCGGCTATTTCATGACGACCGTCGCGCAGTTCTTCATGCTCGCGGGACTCGTCGCGACGGTTCAAGGCGGAAGCCAGGCGCTCAGCCGCGCCCTCTTTTCGCGGATGATCCCCGCGAACAAGACCTCCGAGTTTTTTGGGTTCTATGCTGTCGCCGAGCGCTTCGCCACGATGTTGGGGCCGCTGGTCTTCACGTTGAGCGTTGCGCTCACCGGCTCGAGCCGGACGGCTGTCCTCTTCATCATCACGTTTTTCGCTGCCGGTGCGTTGCTTCTCGGACGCGTGGATGAAGCGGAAGGGTCGCGAGCGGCGGCGGCCGACGCCGAGAATTACTTCGAACGCGACCGCGCTTGATATGGCGGGTGCGAGTTCCTAATCTAACCCAGGCGCTTACTCGATCGCAGCGTCGCCAACGACAGGACTACCATTCCCCAGATCAAGAGCGAGAGCGCCTGCGGCCAGAACGTCTCCAACCCAACGCCTTTCAAAAAGATCCCTCTCAGAATCACCAGGAAATAGCGGAGCGGTATCAGGTAGGTGACCGGCTGAATCCAACCAGGCATGTTCTCGATGGGAAAGATGAAGCCCGACAGATAAATCATGGGCATCAGGAAAAAGAACGTTGTCGTCATCATCGCCTGCTGTTGCGTAGACGAAATGGTGGAGATGAACAAACCCAGGCCAAGCGTGCTGAACAGATACACGCCGCACATCGCAAACAGCAGGGCGAGGCTGCCCCGCATGGGCACTTCGAACCAGAAAATCGCGACAACCACCACGAGCACGACGTCCACCATCCCCACGGCGGCGTACGGAACCAGCTTTCCAACAATCAGTTCCCACCGCGCAAGCGGAGTCACGTTCAACTGCTCCAGTGTGCCGAGCTCCTTCTCGCGAACAATAGCCATTGCCGACAGGTTGGTGGTGATCACGAGGAGCAGCAGGGCAACGATGCCGGGAATCATGAAGTCGCGGCTCTCCAGATCCGGATTGAACCAGACGCGTATGGCTGCAGTGACGAGCCGCTCAGGAGATCGTCCAGTGTGTTCGGTCAATAGATCCTGCGCGTATGCACCGACCAGGACGCGCGCGTAGCCCAACGCCACGTTCGTCGAGTTTGAATCGGTCCCGTCGGCCACCACTTGAAGCGCCGTCGCCTGGCCGCTCTCGATCGAGCGTCCGTAGCCGGCTGGGATGTGCAGCGCCATCCACGCGCGGCCCTGCTCCAGCCACGGATCGATCTCGTTGGTCGAACCGAGCACGCCGACAACGGCGAAGTTGTCGGACGCCTCAAACCTCGTGATCAACCCACGACTGCGTGCCGATCGATCCGCATCCACGACGACGACGGGAATGTCCTTGACGTCCGTCGTCGCGGCATAGCCGAGAACCGTGAGCTGGATGATGGGTGCGAGGATGACAATCTGCAAGAGACGCGGATCCTGCCGCAGCTCGAGGATTTCTTTCCGCATCAGATGCAGGAGGCGTCGCATCGCGCTGCGCTCGCTAACCGCCTACGCGCCATGCGCGCCGCAACCGAACCGCAGCCAGACCCAACGCCACCGTCGCGAAAATCGCCAGCGCCATCAGCGAGTGCCAGAACGCTTGAATGGGCGCCCCCTTCAAGACAATCGACCGCAACGCAACGAGAAAGTACCGTGCCGGGATGATGCGCGTAATGACCTGCACGACCGCAGGCATGCTCGAGATGGGAAAAATAAATCCCGAAAGGATGAACGTTGGCAGGAACGACGACAAGAGCGCGAGCTGAAACGCCACTTGCTGCGTGGGTGCGACGCTCGACACGAGCAGGCCCTGGGCCTGCGCGCCGACGAGAAACAAGCCGATCGCGAGAGACAGCGTCGCCCATGAACCTCGCATCGGCAAGTCGAACAGCGCCATGGCCACGATGATGATCAAGACAGCCGACGTGAACGACAAAACCAGATAGGGGATTGACTTGCCAAGCACAAACGACGCCGCTCCCACCGGCGCCATTCGCACCTGCTCCATCGTTCCGCGCTCCTTCTCCCGCACGATCGAGAGAGCCGTGGAAATGACGGCGGTGATCATCGAGATGTAGGCGATGAGCCCGGGCACCAGAAAAAGAGTGCTGCGGAGTTGAGGGTTGTACCAGACCTGCGTCTCGAGAATCAGCGGCATCGCAGGAGCCGGTGACCCTGCCGGCGTCGAACGCGAGCTGCCTGATCGAGGCGATGCGGAAGGCCGCGCTTGAGTGGATGCACCAGCCAAAGCTGGCGCGATGTTGCGCGCAGACAATGTCACGTCCTGCTCGAACTCTGCGGAGACCTCCGAGACGATGACCTGTGCATACGCGACGACTGTCGTCGCCGCATTTGCGTTCTCTCCATCGACGATGATCTGAACGCTCGTCGATCGCCCATTCAGGACATCCGATCCGAAGCCGGAAGGAATCACCAGAGCCGCGCGCGCTTCGTTTCGATCGATGAGCCTTTCAAATTCGGCATCCGAGGTGACGTCAGCGACGAGATCGAAATAGCCGGAGTTCACGAAAGCGGAGACTAGTTCGCGACTGCTGACCGATCGATCGCGGTCCTCTACGGCAAGCGCGATATGCCGCACATCGAAATTCAAGGCGTAGCCGTATAACAACAGGAACATCGCCGGCACGAACAGCAGAATCAGCAGTGTCCGTTTGTCGCGGGCAATCTGATGCAGTTCTTTCTTGGCGACCGCTACAGCCTTGTGCATGTCAGATCCCTCATGCCTGTCCCTGCTTCTCCACGACATCCAGAAAGACATCTTCAAGTGACGGCGTGACAGTCGTGGCGGAGTGGATTGTCTCGCCCGATTGGGCAAGCGACGCCCGGAGCGAGGAGAAGTCGACCTGGCGCGTCTTGAGTACGGCGTGGACGGCTGTTCCAAACAGGCTCGTTTTCTCGACCTCAGGAAGCCTTTCGAGAACCTGCATCGCTTCCACCGGACGGTCCGTTGCGATCTCGACGATCGGACGCTCGGCAAAGCGATCTTTCAACGAAGAGGCGGTGCCGAGGGCGGCAAGCTTGCCCGCATGGATAATCGCAATCCGGTGGCAATGTTCTGCTTCGTCGAGATAGTGCGTCGTCACCAGCACCGTGACGCCGCCGCGTGAGAGACCGCCGATCAGATCCCAGAAGTTTCGTCTCGACAGCGGATCCACGCCGCCGGTCGGCTCGTCGAGAAACACGATGCCGGGCTCGTGGAGAATGGCGCAGCCGAGGGCCAGGCGCTGCCGCCAGCCGCCTGCGAGGTCGCGCGTGAGGGTGTTCTCGCGGCCTTTCAAACCGGCCATGTCGAGGACGAACGCGCGGCGGCGCTCGAGCGCGTCGCCTGAAAGTCCGTAAATGCCGCCGAAGAAACGGATGTTCTGATCGACCGTCAACGGCTCGTACAGTGAGAAGCGCTGCGACATGTAGCCGATGCGCGTCTTCACGGCTTCAGGATTCCCAGCGACATCCACGCCGTCCACGATCGCAGTGCCCGACGTCGGCTTGAGCAGGCCGCAGAGCATGCGAATGGTGGTCGACTTGCCGGCGCCGTTGGCGCCGAGAAATCCGAAGATCTCGCCGACATTCACACTGAACGAGATGTGATCGACGGCGGTGAAGGCGCCGAACGTCCGTGTGAGATCCTTGACCTCGATGGCGACCATCAGCGGCCCACGGCGCGATCGAGCCGCGCTTCAGCAAGCTTGAGGTTGGCCAGTGCGCGCGTGCGATCGAGTTGCGCCTGCAGCAGCGCGACCTGCGCGTCGAGGACCTCAGTGCTCGTCGCGACACCCACGCGGAAGCGCTCGCCGACCACCCGTCGCGCCTCTTCGGCGCTCCGAACAGCGTCTTCGCTCGCGGCAATGGCGGCGTTGGCAGATTCGATATCGAACTGTCGCTGGCGAATGTCGACGGCGATGACGCTATCGAGATCGGCAAGCCGCTCGCGAAAGGCGTTGGCGGTGGCACGCGCTTCCGCCATCTCGGCTTTCGAGCGGCCACTATCCCAGAGAGACCAGCTCACGTTCGCCGTCAAATCCCACGATTCGCGCCACTCGGCGCGGCGCGGAAAAATGTGCGGGTTCGGATTTGCGTAGTCGACGGCACCGCTGAGAGCAATGGTGGGCTTACGAGCGGCGGCTGCCGCCACCTCGCGGCTTTCTGCCGCCGTCGCTCGCTCCGCAATCGCCTGGCGCTCGGCACGCTGTTTGAGAGCAGTGGCGAGCACATCGGCGGGCGGCGCCGGTGCAGTTGCGGCCGGTGCAACGAGTCGCGCGGTGGTGACGATTTCAACACGATCTCCAAGGCCAGTCAGGCGGCGGATGTCTTCTGCGACGCTGCGGCGCAGATTCTCTGCCTCGATGAGCTGCACCTGCTGAAGCGATCGTTGCGCGTCGACGGTGGCAACGTCGTTTGGCGGCACGAGGCCGGTTGCGAACATCTGCCGCACGTCGCGCAGATGCGCCTCTGCACGATCGACGGCCTCGCGAAGGACACGAACAGAGTCGGTTGCCGTCACGAGGGCCCAGTACGCGCGCGCCACTTCGAGCCGCAAGTCGGCACGTGCCACCTGCACTTCCGCGTCGACGGCGCGGGCTTCGGCTTCAGCCGCGTGCGCCAGTGCGTCGACACGGCCGCTGGTGTAAATCGGCCACTGAAACGCTGCGCGAGTGAAGTAGTTGTCCGGAATGTCGGGATAGATCACGCCCAGCATGCCGTTTGGCTGCGGCACGCCGAACTCGTTCACGTGATTCGTACGCGTGTAGCCGCCGTTGACGGTCACCGCCAGCCGTTCTCCCGCCCGTGGAATGTCGATCGCAGCCTCGGCCGCTTCGTGCCGCGCCCGCGCCTCGGCCAGCCGATGGCTGGTCTCTATTGCGCGCGTGTAGGCCTCCTCGAACGTCAACGCCGTGGGCTCGACCTGCGCCGACGCTGCCTTCGGAACGAGCGCGACAGCCACGAATACCAGAAGAAGATGTCTCATACAGTCAGCTTTGAGATGAAGACGTCCTCGAGTGACGGCCGGATCGGACGGATGCTCGACGCCGACAGATCGACGCGTTTTGCGAGCGCATCGAATTCCCGAACCGCGCCTGCTCCATCCGGCGTCTCTGACCAGACGTGGAGTCGATCCCCAAACACCTGCGCGTTGAGCGCGCTGGCTTCGTGATGCAGCCGCTCAAGAGCGGCGCGAGGCTCCGGAACAATCACCTCCAGAAGGGTGCCGGTCATGCTGGCGCGCAGACGATTGGGGTCGTCGATCGCGAGCAAGCGCCCTTGGTCGAGCATCGCTACACGGCTGCATCGCTCGGCCTCGTCGAGGTATGGCGTCGCCATGACGATGGTGATGCCGCTGGCCAGAAACTGTGACAGGAGCTTCCAGAATTCTCGCCGCGAGACGGGATCGACGCCCGTCGTCGGCTCATCGAGCAAAATAATCTCTGGTTCGTGCACGAGCGTGCAGGCGAGCGCGAGCTTCTGTTTCATTCCTCCGGACAACTGATCCGCGAGCCGCGTGCGAAATCGCGTGAGCTGCGTCATGTCGAGCAGCCGATCGCGGCGCTGTCGAAAATCGCGCACGCCGTGAATCTCCGCGAAGAACGCGATGTTCTCGTCGATGCTCAGATCGCCGTACAGACTGAAACGCTGCGAGAAGTAGCCGACCTTACCGGTCACGAACCGGTGTTCGCGGACCGGATCGCGACCCATGACGCGCACCTCGCCGGCATCGGGACCCAGCAATCCACACAACAGCCGAATCGATGTCGTCTTGCCAGCGCCGTCGGGACCGATCAGACCAAACATCTCGCCGCGATCGATCGCGAGTGAGAGATCGTCGATCGCAACGGTACTGCCATAGCGCTTTGCGACGCGCGCGAACGAGAGAACGGCCTCTCGCGGGTGCTCAGCGGCCGCCATTGTCTTTCGACTCCAGCGGCGCGAGTGGAATCTCCGCCTCCACCGGCATGCCTGCCTTCAGAACGCCTTGTGTGTTGTCGGCGGTAATTCGGACGCGGTAAACGAGCTTCGACCGCTCTTCGGCGGTTTGCACGTTGCGCGGCGTGAATTCGGCCTTCGGCGAGATGAAGGTGACGGATCCGCCGAGGCTGTTGCCGGCGTCGGTGAAGAGCGTGGCCGCCTGTCCCAGATGTATGCGCGGAACGGCAGGCTCGGGCACGAACACGTCGGCCCACGCGTGATCGAGATCGGTAATCACCATGACCGGCGAACGCGGCGCGATGACTTCACCCACTTCGGCGAGCTTCTCGGACACGACGCCGCGTGCCGGCGAGATGAGCGTGGCGTCCTTCAACGCCTTTTCCGCGACGGCAACTTCGGTGGCAGCCGCGGCCGCGCGCGCCTGCGCCGCCTGGATCTCCTGAGGGCGTGCGCCGGCGCGGAGCCGCG
>Ga0137374_10001599_pt1 | contig 25901 bp, 12 predicted proteins | sample SagtaG_20_FD_104811 | JGI IMG/M metagenome (GOLD analysis project Ga0137374, IMG submission 104811) | Vadose zone soil microbial communities from Sagehorn Ranch, Mendocino, California, USA - Sage1_R_100_16 metaG | ecosystem: Environmental > Terrestrial > Soil > Vadose zone | place: USA... | reverse complement strand
GCCGGGGGGACGCAGGCACCGTCGATGTGGACCGACAATCTATACGCGTTTTGTCCGACGCGCAAGCAACAACGCGCGAACAGTGAAAACAAAAAAATGCGCAACGCATCCGCATGGCAGCCACGAGACACGAATCAGTTTCGCATTTGGCTTCGTACCGTATCGCACAGACCACTGCTTGCGGTCCCACTCATAGTGAGTCCCACAGCGACGGCGAATTGTCGGCCACACATGAGAGTGGTTGCAGCTCGCATGTTTGCGGGACAGCATGGGATTCTTCGAATTCGACAGCGAAAGTTTCGAAGCGGCTGCACCGCCAGCCGCGGCATCCTCGTCGTCGACCACACGGCCGGCATCGAGCGGAACGAGCAGCGCCGCGTCGAAAAGCCCGCCACGCACAAGTAGCGGACCGACGAGCACCGTGAGTACGTCGTCAGCCGGTCGCACGACGTCGCCGGCAACGTCCAAACCTGGGAGCGTCGCGTCATCGCGCGCGAGCAGCACGCCGTCGCCCGGTGCCACCACACCGGCGCAGTCGAGGACGCCGGCAACCGGTACCTCCGCGCAGGGCGGCGGTGGATTCAGCTTCTCGCAGCTCACGCCCTACCTGAAGCAAGGCTGGAAGTTCGCGCAGTTCGGCACGCAGATCGCGCAACAGTTCGGCGGCGCGAGGGGTGCGCCATCTTCGGGTGATCAACCGGCGATGGTGACGCCTGGTCCCGCGGCTGGGCCCACCGCCGGTGCAACGAGTCCAACAACACCATCGGGAACCGACGTTGCGCAGCCGGGTGCTGACACTCAGCCACCACCCAGTGGCGTCCCGGATGCTGGCGTCGCTGCGGCCCCGGATGCCCCAAGTACGGCAGCGCCGCCCGCAGTCGATCAGCTCTCGTTCTTGTTGCAGGCGCTGCAGCAGCGGCAAATTCCGGCGCTGCCGGGTACCGCGCCGCAGATGGCGGGCAGCGCCACGGCCGTGCCAGGTGTGGCACCGCAGGCCGACGGTCTCGCGCTGCTCCGATTGATCCTGACCAACCCGCACTTTCAACAGACGCTGCACATGGCGTCGTCGATGGGTGCAGCCGGACCGCGTGCTGTCAGTCTGCCGGTTCCCGTCGTGTCACAGCCGCGGAAGCGCCGCGCGGTGCAGATTCCTCTGGGCGCAATCATGAACGCCATCGCGCTGCTGGCGCGGCGATCGATGACGGAGCTGAATGCAACCACGCAGGAAGACGAACCTGAAGTGCCTTCATATCTCGTTAACGAACATGGTGACTACATCGTCAACCCCGCTGATGCGATTGCACGCGCATCACTGGTCACGCGCTGGTTCGAGTTGAGCGAGGAGGCCGAACTGGCCGAACAGGCGGAGCAGGCGGAGCAGCTCGACGAAGCGAACGAGATGGACGAGACCGCGGCAGAGATGGATGAGTCGGACGAGTGGGCTGAGGACGCCGGTTTCACGATGTGAGGGTACATGGACACCGACACAACGAAAGTGATGCAGGAGGCCCTTCAAGCGGCCGTCACCCGTTTGAACAACAACGGAGCGGAACCGAGAGCCGCTCCCGCCGCCGACACCATCGGGACGCTCATGTCATTCGTTCCCAGGCTGCTGCAGAACAACGAAGCGGGTGGCCAGATGCTGGAGAAGCTCGATGCGCTGCGAAAGGGGGAACTGACGACGCTCAAAGGCGACGTGCAGATCCTGCGCAAGCAGTGCTACCGCGTCTTCAGGCAGCAGGAGCACCTGCTGCAGAAACTCGAGGATCTTCAGAAACAACAAACCGCCGTTGGACATGCGGTGCTCGAACTCGCGCAGCAGATGGCGCGGATCACGTTCGTCGATGGCGCCGATGACGACGAAGACGACGACTGGGAGAGGCCGCCCGAGCGCGACAGCCATCGCCGGGCGGAGACGCGATCAAACCGGACAGCAGGGCGGCAACAGGGCCGCGACAAACGCGGACAGAGCGCGGCCGTAAGAGCCGAGCGCGGAGGATCAAATGATTGAAAGCGGAGACTTCGAGTACGACGAGGACATGGAAGCGACTTCGTTCGCGGAGAGCGACGAGTCGGACGAGAGCGACGAGTCGGACGAAGCATTTGGCGAGTCGGACGAGTCCGACGAGGACGTCGAGAGCGACGAGGCGGTCGACGAGACCTACTCCGCTCGCGAGAGCGATGAAAGTGAAGCGGTCGACGAGGCCGACGGCGAAGTCGACGAGGGGCTGGATGAAGCGGTATTCAGCGCCTCGGCTCGACTTCGTGCCGACCGGGATCGCAACCGCCGCGCCGCGTGGGCGCGACGCGTTGCGGCCGACCAGCGTGTCGAAGTGCAACGCGCGAGCACGACACAGCAGGCCATTACGCGACAGATCCAGTCGGTCAGACCCGGCGCACAGGCGAGGGTCGCATCGGTGGGTCCGCTCCAGGGCGCGGGTGTGGTGACGGCGATTCTTCCGAACGGCCGCCGCAGCCGCATGCGCATCGTTCCAACGGTGGCGCCGATTACCGAGGTCAATAAGCTGCGCACGGTGATCACCATCAACGATCGCCGTCAAGCGATCGCGACAACCAGGAACTCGCGCGCCATTGCGCAATTGGCTTCTGCGCAGGCCGCGACGGTCAAGAAGCTGACCGTCGAACAGGTGAAGAGCGACCGTGACTTGCGCAAGCGGCTGGTTGAAGGCGACAACCGTCTCGACAGGCGCATCACCAAGGAGCTCAGTAGCGGCGCCGGCTCGTTCGGCAGGCACGGCAAGCAGATCATGGCGCAGCTGAAACGCCAGCGGCAGCGGCAGATCTGGAACAACGTCACGATTGCCGCGTCACTGCCGTTCTGGGCCGCGTTCGGCGACCGGCAGTTGTTCGGACGCAACAACTTGACGCTCGGCATCTCGACATTGGGCTGGCTCCTCGGCGATGAGATCGTCGATTCGTTCCGCGCCAAGTCGGGAGTCGTCAAAGGTGGAGCGAATCTCTGGTCGTACCTCGCTCCGGTGGGCAACGGCGCCACCGTGTTCTTCCTGCTGAAGGATCGGCAACACCAGCGCTTCATCAGTGGGGTCAGTGAGCTGAAGGGTTCGGGACCACAAACGATACCAATCACGGGGAACACCACGCTCTTCAAAAAGAAGGCCGCAGAGGACTTCAAGGCTGCGACCCACAGCGTTGTCGCCTCGCTCGTCTCGACCACCCCGGACGTGCTGTCGCTGCCGGGGACGATCGAGCTGCATGCGAAGGTGGTAAGCGAAAACCTCGTGCTGCAGGTCCAGGGCCTGGGTGGCAACGACACGGCGAGGGTGGCGTGGATTATCGATACGAAGCCGGAGGTGACAGTCAATCCGACGACGTGACGGAGCCGGCAGGTGACGGGCGACTCTCCGCTCGACCACGACGAGGGACGCTTCGACGGCGATATCAGCCGCGAGGCGGTCCCTCGCGGCGCACGAACGCTGAACGCGCTTCTGCCGAACGGTCGAACGGTCTGGCTCCGGGTCGATCCGCCGCTGGCGCCCGTCGCGGAGCTTCGGCGCGCTGCCGACATCGCGGAGCACGGCGCGCGCTGGCGGCGAGCTGGAACGCGCGCGAATAGCGCCGCCATTCAGCGACTCGGCGAGCAACTGGCCGCTGATACGGAGAAGCTGACGGAGTCGCGGCTCGCACGCGCCGAGCGATGGCGTGATCGTATCGTTCGGCGTAATACCAAGTCCGATCGACGGCTCGCGAAGGCGGTGGCGGAGTTCCGCTCGCATCTCGCCGCGCAGATCGCCATCGAGCGCGAGACGATGCGGCGAATGCGCCGCCGCGATCTGTGGGACAAGATCGTCATCGCCACGTCTTTGCCGTTATTTGCGGCGTACGGGCAGCAGGGCAAACCGTTCGGCGCGAACAATCTCACGCTGCTGATCTCGCTGCTGATCTGGCTGGTGGGAGACGAAGTCGCCGACGTGTTGTTTCGATCGTCGAAGAAGTCGCCGTATCCACTGCGCGACGCCGACGCCTGGTCGTACATCGCGCCGGTGGGGAATCTGCTTGCGGGGTGGTGGCTCATGAACGGACTGCAGCACGAAAGGTTCGTTGCCGGCTTCACACGCGAGTTCAGTCGCGACGAGCCCACGAAGACCCAAGCGGGTGAGGTGCGCCACACCTACGTGGCCGAAGTGCCAATGTCGAAGATTGTTGCGGCGCGGCACTTCGAGGACTTCCAGACGTTTAGGGACGTGCCGGCAGTCGCAATGATCCGCACGGCCAAGTTGGCGCCCGAGGCGCTCGACGCGACGATCGAAAGCGTGACCGCGAACGTGAACGAAGTCACTCCAGGCCTTGTGACCAAAGGTAAACCGGGCATTCTGACGATCACGGTCACGATCGTCGCGCCCGATCCCGGCAAGGTGCCGATACCGTCCGTTCTCGACCTACTGGAGGTCGCGTGGATGGTGGACACGCAAGACCCTGAACTCTCGAAGCCGAAATAGAGACCGCCGTGGCAGAACGATCGGGAGCAACCGGCCTCACCACCGTCGCTTCCAACGCGAGCAACAGCAACGGAGCGGTGATCCGTCAGTCGGCCTCGCGGCCGGCTTCGGCAGACGAACGGCGGCTGTCGGCGGCCATTGAGCGGCAGCGCAAAGAGCTCCAGCAGCTGCAACGCGCGCATGACGATTTAACGCGAAAAGTCGAAGCGCTCGAAAAGCGAGCGAACTCGTGGCGTGGTGCCCTCGATCAACTGAAAGATCTGCCGCAACAGCGGCAGGCCCTCGAGTCGCAACTCCAGTCGGCGCGCGTTCAGCAGGTCTCCGGCGTTGTGGGCAATCTTCAGGCGGCCGCATTCGGTGACGCGGGAAGCGTCTTCACACGGAACAATCTGTTCCTGGCCGGCAATCAGCTGTTTTGGATCTTCCTGGATCCCGTGCTGCGGCAATTGGGCGTGATCCGCGGCACCTCGCCAGGCGTCGTGAGGTGGTTGGCCCCGGTTGGCAGTCTCCTGACCGGCCAACTCGCGCTCGCGAACCAACAGCATGTTCGTTTCATTTCCGGCGTCGCGACAGTCACCCCCGGAACCGTCACGCTCGATACCCTGCGCGATCGCATCGCTGACGGGTTCTGGGAGAAGTTCCAGCGGCGAACCGATATCGCGGTGACGGCCGTCGCACTCGACCAGCAACCTTTCGTTCCATTCGCGGAGGTGCGCCAAGGAGTGCTGCGAGTTGGAGTGACACCTCTTGGCAAAGGCGTCGGAGAGCCACCCGACACTGGCGGCTTGCTCCTCGTGTCCGTTCCATCTCTCCCGCAAAGGGTTCGCGTCGCGTGGATCGTCGACACAGGAGTGGCCAGTGGCTGAAAGCCCGCTCGCGACGCTCGCGCGGCTCCTTGCCGGCGTCGTGCTGGTCCAGGGCAGGCTGGGGCACCAGGTCCTCGGGCAACTGCTCATCGCCGGTACAAACGACGCGGCAATTGCGGGCGCAGCCGTCGTCGTTGCCGGGACGATGCACACTCGAAATGCGGCGGCACAAGTCGCGCTCCGCACAGCCGCCCCGGCGATCGCTGTGCATGCATTGCTGCACGGCGAAGAAAGGCGCGTCAACCGGCTGGAACAACTGGTTCGCGACCGCGAAAACAAGATTACCGCTCGCGATGCCAGGCTCGAAGCACAGAACCGCGATCTGGCCGCGAAAGCGACGACGCTCGAGCGTGACAACGCGACGCTCGGCGGCGAGAAGACGAAGCTCCGCGACGAGAGGACGGCACTCGAGCGAGCGAAGGCGGCACTCGAAAGTGAGAAGGCGGCACTCGAGGGGACGCAGGCGGCACTCGCGAGTGAGAGGACGACGTTCGAGGGAGAGAAAGCCAACTTGCACAAGCAGGTCCGCGAACTGGAAGAGGAAAACAGCCGCTTGGTCGACAAGCTCGCTACGGTTCCCGCGGCGCCGGCTAAGGCCGCGCTGCGCGCGAAGAAGCGACGCGCAACGCCCGAGAAACCCGCAAGCGCGAAACGGGCCAAACGGCCGCGAAAGAAACCAGGACGGTGAGCCGTGTCCAGCCGAATTCTTCTGCACACCAATTTCGCAAGATCGTACGGCGGTGTCCGGCGGCTCGATCGCGAGGCCGATCTGTTTCTCGCTGATCTCACCGGTCAACCGTCGCCTGCGATGCACTCGCGAGGCACGACGTCAGTACGCGAGGCCTGGCCCGAGATGGCCGAAGTTGCGTATCCCAAACCGGCACCACCTCTCGCACAACGTGCGGAGATGGCCGCGCAGCCAAGCCTGCAGTTTGTGGGCGTGACCGGTGCACCATTGCCGGGTGCACGCTGGGCGATTCACCAGAAGGACGCCGTCTACACGGGAACGCTCGATGCACAGGGTTCCACCGGCGCTATTACGAGCGCGGGCGCCAGATTCGATCCGTCTTTGCCGTTCTACGTTCACGTGGACGGCTGCGTCTGCAGCATCGTCAGCGGAGCGCAACTGCTGACGAAAGAACCACAGGTCGAATACGGCGGGCAGTTCGTCGACTGGAGCCACGCTGACGATACGGACCCGCAGAGGCGTGACGCGTTTTGGCAGGCCTACGGAAAGGCGCGACAAATTCGCGGGCCACTCGACGTGTTCCGGTTCATCCAACACGACCACGTGATGCGCCGGCCCGTGAAGCTGCTCACACGGCAAATCCGTGCGGTCTTCGAGGCGCGGCCGCTCGCGATGCGTCTCGGGCCCATCGTTCGCTATGTCGATCGACAGCGTGCGCTGATCTGGCTCGAGTTGGAGACGCCCGGCATCGTTCGCGTCACCTACGGTAAGGCCGCGAATCAAAGTCAGGTACCTCCTCCCGGCACGCCCGCGTCGCAGAGTCGACGCTACGCGACGAGCGTGCGCGTCGGTGGACGGCATTATGCCCTCGTGTGGCTCGACGGACTCGAAGCTGACACGGCGTATCAGTACACCGTTGTCCTCGGGCCGCAGCCGGCAACGGGCCCACTGCCGAACACCCAAAGCGACTTCACCGAGGCCGTCTTTCCAAAGGCGCCACGATACGGCGCCGGCCCGAGCGCGGACCTGGGAGAAATTGCGTTCAAAAACGCTCAGTGGCTCTTCTTCCGCACGCTGCCTGCGGTGTTCGACACGTTCAGGTTCGCCCACGGCTCCTGCCGCAAATGGCCCGGTGATACGGGTGTCCCTCCGGCTGTGCCTATTGGGAAGGCGTGCCGGAGATGGGCCGGTGATCCCAATGAAAAGATTCTGGAACCAAGACCCGACATGCTCGATGCGCTTGGCGACTGGCTCGAAGGCAAGTCGTGGACCCAGTGGCCGCGCTTTTTCGTGCACACCGGCGACCAGATCTACGCCGACGACATCGGGGTGGCGATGGGCGGTGCGATTGTGAGGCACCGCTTTGCGGCGGTGATCCCGGGTCCGCCGGCGACGCTCGCGATCGACGTCGCGTTCGGCGCGTGGAGCGGCCGTTTCTCTGCGCGCTATGCCGCACTCCGCGCGGCTCCGCCGGCGCCCGCCGCCGAGCTCGATTCACTTTGCGAGCTGCGGCCGCGAGTGACCCACGACAACTTCCACGACATCGATCACGCCATCAAGGTCGCGCTGCGCGCGCGAAGACAGTCGGCGTTCGCCGGCAGCCGGCAGGCCTTGCCGTTGCCTCTCCGGCTGCGCGTAGCCAACGACCTTCTGTGGGAGGTACCCGACGAGCTCGATCAGGTGCCGCGCGTCGACAAGCGTACGGGTCTGATGGCGCCGCAGATCTATCGACTGGATGGGCCGCCGCCGCGCGAATTTCGCATCCAGCACCCAAGCGCCGGCGACACCGCCGGTGTTCACGCCGCTGATTTCGCCGAGTATGCGGCGTTGTACGAACAGGCATGGCGCACCCGGCGCACCCGGCGCGTGCTGGCGCATCTACCGTCGTTCATGATCTTCGACGATCACGAAGTCACCGATGATTGGAATGCGGACCAGGGCTGGCTGAAGATCATTCACTCGACCGCAGACCCGCTACGCTGCTGGCCGCACACCATTACGGACGCGCTCTGCGCGTATTGGATGTATCAGGGCTGGGGCAATCTTGCACCCAACCAATGGACCGCGGATCCGCGCGTCAAGATTCTCGAAAGTTGCCGCAAGAGCGGCCGCGATGCGTTGCCGGAGTTGCGGCGGCTCATAGAGCGACGCGCGGTCGAGACGTTAATCCCTGGGACGAAGGCGTCGAACAAACTCGATTGGCACTTCCCGCTGCCCACGGGTGACATTCCGTTCCTCGCGGTCGACCTGCGCACCGACCGTGACGTGAATGGGACGGGTGGCATGTCGGCTGGGCGGCTTGACTGGCTGGAACACGAGCTGTCCAGCACAAAAAGTCCGATCGCGCTGATCGTACTGCCGGTGCCGTTCCTGCTACCCGACCCGATGCTCTTCGCGTTCAGGAACCCGTGGTTCACCGGCCGTCTCGCCGGCGCGCCGTCGACTGTCGCCTTCAAGCGCGCATCGGACATCGAGCATCCCGCCGGCAATCCGGTATGGGATCAGATCAAAGGGATCATCCAGCGATTGCAGAAGTCGTCGACGCTCAAGACCGTGGTCTTGATCTCCGGCGACATCCATTTTTCGTGCAACCTCGATGGCCGGCTCAAAGGGTCGCGCAAGCCACCGCGATTGCTGCAGTTGATCTCGTCTGGTCTGCAGCAGCAAATAACCGAGGGCAAGCAAGGCAAGCTGTTCAGCGCCTACAGAGGTTGGTTGAATACGATCTCCGGCGCGCAAGGCGTCGATGTGCATCGTGGCGTGCGCATCACGCTCGGAGGAATGCGAGGACCCGACAAGAAGCGGCACAACTTCTTGTTCAAGACCTCGCTCGCGCTGGTCGACATGCGGCTCGTGCCTGGCGACGGGCAAACGGCCGGTCGAGTCCCACAGATCGTGCAGACGCATCTTGTGTGCGAGCCGGGGCCAACGTTCAAGGAGTACATCTTCCAGCACAAGACACACGCCGACGGCAAAGCGACGATGACCGTGCACGATCCAGGTTTTGCGGGTGGCGATCCGCGCGATTATCCGCGCGCGACGGATCTGACGACGTCGACGGCCGCGATTGAAGCGGCATCGCGTCCTGACACGGTCGTGCCCATCGAACCAAGCTCTGAAGCCGCCGAAGACAAGAGCTCGCTCGAGGAGGGGCAGTCGATTCTTGTCGACGGCCAGCAGCTTCGCACCTACATAGATCTGATTGCGTGGTACACCGCGCGCCGCGATGTGCTGCTCCAGCAGCAGCGCGCCTTCACGAAGGAGGGATATCAGGTACCGCCGGGCGTGAACGACCTCATCGCCGCGGCCGAGGCGAGCGTCAAGGAGATGCGGCCGCTCGGTACCGTGCCAATGAGCGACCGCCATGTCGAGGCGATGCTCGACTGGCTCGATCGATATCGTGATGCTCTTCTCGCGTGCGAGCGCAAGGCCGAGACGATTGCCGACGATCGGTATCGGGCGGCAAAGGCTCAGATCGACGATCTGAAGGAGCAGTTTGCGCGGCTGACACCGAAGATCCGTGAGTTGCAGCGGAGCGCATTTCGCGCAGACAAGACGAGCATCCTCAAGTCGTCGGCCGAAACGTTTGCGACCGTTCTCGACAGCGTGCTGGTCGCCGATCAATGGGTGCTCGATGCCGCCACCAAAATGGACGACATCAGAGTGCTCGGCACCACGCTGCGCACGCAGAAGGCGTTACACGGATCGCGTACGCCCTGGCACGAGCTGATGCGTAAGAACACCAACGCCAAGATCGCCAAGTTGGTGTCGGTCGCCGAGGGCTTGAACAAGGTCCTGGCCGCATGGCAATTGGTCGATGCCAGCATCACGCTGCTGGCAGGCGGCAAGACGGCGAGCGATCGCACATCGGCGGGCATCAACCTCGCAGCCACGGCGGCCTCGGCCGGCGGCACTCTGCTTGGCGCCTCGGGATTCTTCTCGCTCTACACGAACCTGTACATCGGGCCGATGGTCAAACACATCCTCGGCCAGATCGATCAGCTGAAGGACAGGATCTCCACCGGAGTCAATCGGCCCTGGATCCAGCTTGGACAGCTCGACGCGGTGAACTGGGATCTCGAGCCTGGCGGCCGTGCGATGTACGAGTTCATGCACCGCGTGATGAAGGCCCGCGAGTCGTCCGACATCAAGACGATTCCCGGTGACGTCAGCAAGTACTTCTCAAAGCATCGCAAAGCGTTTGACGCGGGCACACCAAAGATCCGCGGGCAGCATCGCGACTACAACGACTTTGACGACAAGCGCGTCTGGGTTTTCCTGTTTCGCGACGACATCTGGGGCATGTTGTACGGAGCGATGCCGGTGCCCTAAAGGAGGAATGCCGTGACTCTCGGATACGCGCAAGGATTCGACTGGGGATCGCGCCGGCAGCGTCGTGAGGCAGATCTTTTTTATCGAGATTTGCTGGGGACCAGGGCGCCCTGGCGCGGTGGCGAGGCCTTTGGCGAGGCGCTCGATCTCAACGACCGACGCCGCAAGACATTCCGCGAGATGTGGGATCTGATGGCCCGGTTCCGCTGGCGCGAGACGCCTGCCATGTTCACCAACGAGTTGATGCTGGCCATCTGCTGGGAAGAAAGTACGTTCATGAATATCTGGCAGGAGGGCCGCGGCGGAGCGAAGGGGCCCGCCAAAGGGTACGGGCAGCTCGAACCAAGCGCGCTCGGCCTCATCAAACGAAAATATGGGTTCAAGCAATCGATTCCCGAGCTGCAGGCGCTGATGGACGCCGACGCGTTCAGCATCTCGTTTATCGGGCGGGCGCTGCACACGCTGCACGACAACATGCTCGCGGAGAATCCGCGGCAAATCGATGACCCCGAGAAATTGAAGCGCCGCGCGCTGCTCTACGGTTATGGCGGCTACGCGACCGACCACGCGCAATGGCGCGTCGAGGCGATCGATTGCTGGTATGACTTCGAGCGGACCGTCTTGTCGGGGCGGGGAAGCAGCGGCTATCCGACACGCACCGCCGCGATGAAGGCGCTGCACGTCGGCATGCCCCCTAAACGACGAGCTCCCGAGCTGCAATGGCAGGAGTTCCGGGCACGGCTGTGCGCGACGCTGCCCGATCCATGATCGCGTCATGTCCGCGTTCTTCGACTCGGCGTCGCGGGCCGAGCGCCTGCAGGCCGATCTCTTCTTCGCCGATCTCACCGGACGATCTCTCAGGCCACCAACACGTGAGTTCCCGCCGGCGAGTGAGGCGGAGGAAGAGATGTGGAGCGAGGCCGTGGCGGCCTTGCCCGCGCGCTATCGGCTTGCCTACGAATACGCGCAACTCGCCGAAGAGGAGTTGGACGGCGAAACGATCGGAGCGCTGACCTTCGATCTGCTGTCGGTCCAGGATCAGGCGGGACTGGACGAGTTCGTCAAGAAGCTTGGTCGTACGGTGACGCGCACCGTAAAGAAAGCGGCCTCGGATGTAGGCCGGACCAAGCTGGCGAAAACGGTCGGCAAGGCCGCCATCGATGTCAGAAGATCGAAGATCGCCCGCACGGTCGGCAAGACCGCCAGCAGTGTCGGCAAAGGCGTCGCGCAAGTCGGTGCGGCCGTGCCGATCCTGTCGACGGCCGCCAAACTCGCCAGCCGCGGCACGCCGCTGGGCGCGCTCGCGCGCGCCACGTACGGGGCCGTATCCGCGGCGCTGCGTGGTCAGAACATTTTCATGGGTGCGCTTGACGGTTTGTCAGGCACGCCGCTCTTCGGCGCGCTCGTCAAGCTCGGAGGTGGCCTCTTGCGCGGCGAGAACCTCCTTGCCGCAGCCAAGGCCGCAGCCAAAGCCGGCATCTCCGACGCACGGGAGGCGCTCAGATTCGCCGCCATGGTCGCGCCGTTCGTTCCCGGCATTGGCACGGGCGTGGGCGCCGCCCTCGGCGCCGCTGACGCGCTCGCGAACGGACAGCCGATCACACAGGCGCTGATTGCAGGCGTGCGCGGCGCGATCCCTGGCGGCGTAATCGCGCAGGCCGCGTTCGACACCGCCGCCGGACTCGCGCAGGGCAAGAAGCTCGACGAAGCGTTGCTCACGGCGGCACGCAACCGCTTGCCGCCGGGGCCCGCGCAAGCCGCGTTCGATACCGGCCTCTCGATCGCACAAGGCAAGAAGCTCCAGGACGCCATGCTGCAGGGCGCCGGCCAACTGCTGCCTTCGTCTCCGTACTCGGCCGACGCGATGACATTTGCGCGGCGCGCGCTCGCGGGTGAGAACCTCGGGCACGCTGCGCTCTCGACCGCCGGGCACGCCGTCCTCAGCCGCGCGAAACAGCAAGGCACCGATCTCGTGGCGACCGTCCAGGGCCGTGCCGTGGCGGCCGCGCAGGCAGCCGCCGCTGGCACCGCCCGAGCGGCGGGGCCGCGGCCGATTGCCAATCTCAATCAGGCCATCACGGCGGCCAATCTCGCGGAGCGACGACAAGCCAACCTGTTCGCTGCCACGCTCGCCGGTGCGCAGATTGCGCCGCGCGCGTCTGCTGGCGCTTCCGCGCGCTGACACCTCACGCGGCTCGCGCGTTGTACCCGTCCCCGCGCGCCCGATGCGCGGCGATGATGTCGCGCGCGCGGTTGATGTCGACCGAGATGCGGCTGCGGCGCGCGAATTCGACGGCGTTACCCGCCGCCGCATCGGGGTGCATTTCAACACGCCGGCGCCGCCATGCATGATGCACCTCGCGGTCCGTGGCCGTGGGTTGCACGCCAATCACGTCATATGCCCAACGCACTTCGTCGGCCGGCGGAGGGCTCGACTGCGTCGTCGCACGACGATATGTGCGTTGCTGCGCGGCCTCACGAAACACGCGGGCGACACGATGGGCCGCCGCCTGATCGAACGCCAGCTGCAGCGCCTGAACGACGAACGCGATGTTGTTGGTGATTCCCGAAAAGACGATTCCGACCAGCGCGCTGCGGCCGATGACATCGACCTCCGCGGTTGTCGGCAGCCCCGAATCCCAGGCCAGCATCTCTGCCTGCCGAAAGAGGCAGTAGCCTGGCAGCACGCCGGCGGCGCCCACGCCGCACGCGCGAAAGCCGTTGTGAAGATAGGCCACAGCGGGACCGCCTGAGGTGATCAGATCGAGAAGACTCACGGTGCCGAGCGCGATGTCCTCGTGCTCAGCGGAGAGCTGTTGCGACAACGCCTGACTGAAGGTGTGGCGCGGGTGCACCGACACCAGGAGCACGGCGAGCCCCGAGCGATCGATGAACTCGAAAAAGCGTGCGGCATCGACAGGAATCGGTTCGCTCATACGCCGCGTTCGCGGATCGATTTACGACGCGTCTTCGTCGGCTTCCGCGAGGCTCGCATCCAAAGTCGAGCGCCGGATTCTCTGAATACGGGCGAGAAAGACGTGCGACGTCGAGAGAGGCCCTGCCGCGGTCCCGAGCGTTTGCGTTGACGCGCTGAAGCTGGACGCAAGTGCCGCGACGGATGCCGGCGGTGGCGTCAATGACAGGCGCGACTCCTCGGCGGTGAGGGTGGTATCGATCGAGGCCAGCGTTGCGTCAACCGAGGCGCCCCGCGGCGTGCTCACGTTGATCACCGACGACAGACCGGCGCGTGCATCCCGAACGGCCTGGCGCGCTGCCGCCAGCTCGGGCCGTGCCATCACTCCAGGCACCGTTGCTCCGGCAGCGCTCGCGGCGCCATGCAGCGTGCGGAGCGCGGTGCGTGCCCGCGCGATACGTGTTGCCACGTCCGCTGCGGCCTGCAGATCCCGTTCGAGTTCCGCCAGCACGTCGCCCTCGCGCCGTTGCAGTTCTGCCACGGCTGGCGGAGGCGGTGGCGTCGCCTCCGTGCCGCGGGCGATGCGCTGAATCAGACGCTCGAAGCGGCGGCGCGCGGCCGCCAGTCCCTCCTGGATAGCGCGATCGAACAGAGCAGCCATGCCTTTCTGCGATCGAAGCAGATCGCCGAGAGGCGCACGGGCCCCGCCGGGTCCCCAGGACACGATCGCGGCGAGCGATGGCAACACATAATCACGGATGGCCGCTTCGATCTGCGCAAGCTGAACCCGGCGCTGTCGCCCTGACAGGATCAGCGCGGCCGTGAGCCTCTTGTCATCGCGGACCGCGCGCTCGGCCGCCGCGGCGCGCGACAGTCGGCTGCGGGCCGAATCGAGCACCACGACGCGGGCCGCATTGATGGCGCCGCCGGCCACGGTGAACTCCACGTCGATGCCGTACTTCTGTAGCTCATCGCGGAAGCTTGCGGGCTGACGCGCCTTGAGAAGGGCAAGGTACGGCGGAAGACCGCGGCTGCCTGCGAACTGGATGAAGCCGACGCTGACGAGCGCGCGATCGTAGGTGTTGATGGCGTCGAAGTTGCCTTCGTGTGCCGAAACGAACTTCAGCGCGGCCGCTTGTCCCTTCGACAGGCCGAGCGCCTCGTACTCGCCTATCGCGATGGCCGACGGCGGCGCGGTTCCAACGAACATGACGCCGTCCGCGCTTTCGGTCACACCGCTCACGACGTGATCGCGAAAGGTGATGCCCGACGTTGGCGTTCCCATGGTGTAAACGGAGACTGAATCGAGCAGAGCAGCCGTGGCGTCGCCTGGCGCGACTACGCCAGGAGTGATGGTGCCCGCGACTCGACGCCGCTCGGACCAGAACTTCACGTCCTGCTGAAACGTCCGGAGCGCGGCTATCGTCGCGCGCAAGCTGCTTTGCGGCACGATGCCCGTTGATCCGGCGGCAGGCGTTTCGTGATGCGCCGCCGAAAGCTTGCCGAGTTCAACCAAACGCCGCTGCACTTCGCGCACGTCGTCCGGCGCATTGCCGGTTGCTGTCGCGCCAACGGGCCCCTTCAACGTCAGTCCTCGACTGACGGTCTGTGCGATCGCGTTGCGCTCGGCAGCGGCGGCTGTGAATGCGGTCGCGGAAGGGAGAGGAATAGCGCGATCGAGGTCCGTACGTGTTGGGCTCTTGAGGTCGACTTTGCCGTCAACGGCGATTCCCGAATGTCGTTGGAAGCTCTCGATCGCCGTAATCGTGCGTGGCAACGACGTGTCGGCGAGTGCCGCAGTGCCGGCCGGCTGCTCACCAGCGACGTCGGATCGGTCGAGTGCACGGAGTTCGACGAGCCGATCCTGCACGGCACGAACATCTGCCGGCATGTTCCGCGCACCGCGGCCAACGCTGCCGGTGATCGCGAGCGGCGGTCGCGGCGGCACGATGGGATCCTTGATGCCTTCGGCTTCGCCGGCAGGGCCGGTGACGGGCAAGGCGAAGGGCGCTGCCTCGCTGTCTTCGGGTGGCGCTTCGACATCGAACAACGCCTCGATGGCTTCGGGCGCGTCCGCATCTTCCGGCGGTGCTTCGAGCGCAACGAGTGATTCGCGCGACGCCATACGTCCTCAGCGTTTGCGCACACGCAAGTCGAACACGAGCTCCAGATCGTCAATGAGCTCGGACGGCTTGACGCCGCTCGATGTGACCGCGAGTTTCCAGGTGCCCGGCGGTCCCGACGCCTCCGCGCTCGCGCGCATCGTCCGCGCGCGTGGCCACGGTTGAACCCAGGCCGCAATTGGCGCCCCGGACCCTTTCGGCGGATCGAGCCGCAGTTGCAGCGCGTCTGGCGCGAGCGTGCCACGGGGTTGCGCGAATGCCGTAGCACGCTCGATGCGCAGCTCGAGTCCGCGGTAGCGGCCGGAGAATCGATCGGGCTCCAGGGAGAGCGGCAGTTCCACTTCCCGCCCGGCCGGCGTCTCTTCGAGGCGTTTCCACAGCGCCGGGGCGTCGCGGCGGATACTCAGATGATGTTGCGCCGGCGGCTTGAGCTCGCCGCGCCCCAACACCTTTTCGCGTTCCGTGCGGGCGACCGCTTCGAGCGCCGCTCCTCCCGTGCGTGCAGTGTAGGACAAAGTGACCACGACGTCGGTCAGGCTTGCGAGATCGAGAGCGTTGTCTGCTTGCGGCAACTCAATCCGCCAGGTCGAGATCGCCCCAGCCCCCTCAAACGGCAGATACCGCTCATCATCGAACCGCAGATGGAACAGGCCGGCATCGTTGTCAGGCTTGCTGGTTGCGACCGCCTGCACGGGGACCGGGTTGATCAAGAATCGCGAATCCTCGGCATCGGCCGATTGCGCGTACGAACCGCTGGCGTTTCCGTTGATGCGGATCTTGTTTTCGAGCAACGTCAGTGTGCAGTTCACGTTGTGGAGCGGCTTGAGCGCGCCGGACACGGTGAGGCTGACGGTCTTGATGCGGCGGAAGTAATGGCCCGGGAAGTCGCCGTCGAGCAGCGTTTCTGTGACGTCAATCTGGCAGCGGCCGGCAGCGAGGAGCTCGATGAACGCGAGAGGAAAGTCCTCGCGAAGCGAGATATGACGTGTGATCTCCAGCAGCCGGCGATCGCCTTCCGTGTGCGCAGCGTCGAGACGGCGCAGATCGAGCAAGAGCCGTTCGCCTGCGAGCAATCCCTTCTTGAGACTGTCCCAATACGAGAATTCGATGAAGGACGATGACTGATCGCCGCGCTCGAAGCGGAAAGCACGTTCCGCCTGTTGTGCGGCGTCGAACGCCACCTTGTACGCCTGGAAGTACACCGTGGAAAGCTGCCCCAGCATCCATCCATAGAGCTGCTCGTTCGTGTACTTGTCGCGGAAGAACGCCTGCACCTTGCTCGAGTTTTCGACTTCCAGCTCGTGGCGGCGCAATTCGGCGGCGCGGATCTGCAGCTTGAGTTGCGTTTCGTTGATGCGCTTTTCGATTTGCGCCTTCTCCTTGGCCAGGAGATCGAGCTCGTGCTGCCACTCTTCGCGGCGGCGCTGGTATTCGGCCTGAGCGGCGGCCAGATCGGCTTCGTTCTCGTGCTTCGAGGTGATCTTCTCGATGCTGGTGGCAAACGCCGTCGCGATGTCGCCGACCATCTGCCCGCCGAGCTGCAGCGTGACGAACGGAGAGCTGAATGCACCGGCAGCGCCGGTCTGGAACTCCGGAACGGCGTAGGCGACTTTGGCGACGAGATCGATGCCTTCGGCGGTGCCCGACATCACCTGCGCGGCCGTGAGCGATTTCTGCTGCGCCTGTTCCTGCGGGTTCATCAACTGCTGCAGCAGCATGTTGAGATGCTGCATCTGCATCTCGACGTGCTCACGCTGTAGCGACAGCTCGGCGAGCTCTTCTTCGATTTGCTTCACTCGCGTCTTGCCGATATCGCGAATCGCGTTGAGGAGCGCGGTTTGGTTCGATGCCTGTAATGACGCGAGTGCTTCCGCGTCTTTGCGCTCCAACACCCGCAGCGTCATCGCGCCGAAACCGCGAATCTCCTCGGCAAGGCGCACTGCGCGGTCGAGCAGGACGCGGAAGCGATAGTGCGGCGGCGGCGCGTTGAGGCTTGCGATGACGCTGCCCAGATCGACACCGGCGGCGGCGGCGCGCACGAGCAGACCAGGATCGATCGGCGGCTCGAACAGCGGGAGCTGCCGCACGATGCCTTGGATGTTCATGCAGTTCCGGATCTTGAACAGGCGATCGGCAACCGTGTCCCAGTACGTATCGAGTTGCGGATTTGGCGGCGTGCAGAAGTACTGCGTCGCCATGCCCAGGACCGCGGCCGCGCCGCCGCGGTCCGGGCGGGCATTGATACGGAACGGCCGGCGCACCTGAAGGTTTTCGACACGCACTTCGAAGTTCGAGAACAGGTTCAGCGCGTGACGCATCTTTTGGAACGTAAGCGGTTCCTTCGACACGATGGGCGGGATCTTCTCGGGACGCGGTCCGAGAATGTTGGCCGCGAGAATGTAAATCTGCGTCGCTTCCTGAATCGACTCCATCGAGTCGCGGCGGAACAGCTTGTCGCCCCATTCGACGAGGTTGTCGATGTATTTCATCACCACGGCCTTTTGGTACGCCGCGATGCGAAGCCGCGCGATGACGTGTGGCGAAAACGGCTTTTCCCACCATGCCGACAGTTGATTGCGCACCTGCGCTTGCCGCGCGATCAAGCGGCCTTCAGGTCCGTTGTACGACAACAGGTGCATCAGCTCGAGCGCGCTGTCGTACTCGTTGTTCTCGTAGAACGGCGCAAATCTCCAGTAACGCTTCGGACTGGGCGCGCTCGAATCAGTCGTGGGATCGAAGATGAAATGAAACCAGCGCTGCGCCTCCTCGTGACGGCCGTCCTTCGCAAGGCGCACGGCCACCTGCAGCGGTGCGTGGAAGAACAGCTCCCAGTTGTACGCGCTGTATGGACTGTCGCTCTCGAAGGCCACGTCGAGGTGCGGCAGATTGCGCGCGTAGATGAGCGGGCCGACGCCATAGTGACGTTGGAACCAGGTCTGTCCCGTCCGCGCCCACGTGCCATTGGGCTGCAACATGTGATCTCGGCCGCGTGGTGGCCGCGTCGTGCTGAAATCGAAGAGGCCCTCGATTCCCTTCGCCTTCAGCGTCGCGATGAACTTGCAGGTGTCGGGATGTTCGAACGGCGTGAAGTGCAGTTGCTGTTCGTGGTAACCCGCTTGCTGCCGCATCACGACGCGAGAGACGGCGGTGGCGCGCGCCGGCGGCGCAGTCGGGCGGCGTGCCGGCGGCGGCGCTGGTCGCGGCGCGGGCATGGGTCGATCCTGCGGTCGCGGCTTCGGCGTGCTCTTGCGCTGAGGCTGGTTGCGGGCCTCGGCGGCGTCATCCGTGTGCCATGCCTCGTCTTCCTGATCTTCCCAGGCGTCTTGCGCTTCGAAGATCAGCTCGGGTAGATCCTCGATGTCTTCACGGCGGCCGCGACCGCCGCGCAGGCGTGGCAATGCGGCCAGCTTGCGTTTCGCGATCAGGGCCGGGCGCACGCGTGGAAACGCGCGCGGCCCAGCGAGCGGCATCGCCACGAGTCGGGGTGGCCGCCAGTCCGTGTAGATCGGCCGCACGAAGTAACTGCGGAACTCGTCCTGGAAGAAGAAGGGGAACAGCCCTCGCTGATTCGGATCGTTTGGATTGATGACCGGGAGGATGTGAACGGCGCCCTGTTGCGCGCGCGGAGCCGGCAGGGCAACGCCGACGCCGCGTGTGTCGCCCGCGGGAAGCGCGAGCAGCGGCCCGGAGCGTCCCGGCGACGCGGAGTAACCCATGCCTGAAATGTGATATCCAGTCGGCGCGTTGAAGGTGCGCGCATGCGACACTCGAAACGGATGCACGGCGCCGCGGGATCGCCGAACGTTACCCAACGCCGCTGGCAGCAGTCGTCGCTTCGCAAGCGCGCGCACCGGCGGCACGCGCTCCGAGTGGCTGTCCCGCACGGGTTCGAGTGCCCCACTGCAGCCGTTGAGGGTGAAGCGTCCCACCAGTGTCACGCCTGCCGCCGCCAGTTTGGGACGCTCGTTTTCCATGCCTTCGACGGTGCGTCGGTACAGGTGGAGAAACAGGCGCGGGAGGTCGCCGCCGTCATTCACCGTCGCGCGCAGCGTGTAGTCGGCGGGCGAAAGCAGCCGGCTGCCTTCGAAGTCGTGCGTGGGGATCTTATCGACGACGCGGAAGTTGATCGGGAAGGACAGAATGTCTCGTACGCCATGCGATGACATGCGCTTTCGCGACCAGCGCCCGCGGTCGTAGACGGAGTACGCGAGGTGAATTTCCCAGTCCTTGCCGACAGATTGCGGGCTGCCTTTGCTCTGCCGGCTCATCGGCGGGAGCTTCTTGCTGACCTCACGGAACGCCGTCCAGAACAAGTGCATCCGCCGGTTGAACACCACCGGCACGAGATGGTCGCTCTCGATGTCGACGTCGATCTTTTCCCACGCCGTCCATTCGCGCCCGCTCTCGAGCCGCCGGTAATACCAGAGGTGCGGTGCGTTGAAGGTGCGCGCAAAGATGTGATAGGTGCCGTGATCCCATTCCGATCGCGGCGCCTCCGGGATGCGAAGTCCGGTCGGCGCGGGCCGCGCCACCATGCGATGCGTCTGCCGGTCCTCGAACCAGACGCCGCGGACGTCGAGGCGTGAGATCTCGTCGAGCCCTTCCAGGTAGTCGGCAAAGGCCGCTTCGACGTTGTCGTTCTTGATCTCCTGCTGCAGGATGCTCGACTCGAGCGTCTGAAAGAGCGGCGACTTGTCGTCGCGCAACTCTGGTTCGATAAAGTTCTCTGGATACAAAAATACTTTGCGAGCCGCTTCCCACACCCGGTAGTTCTTCAGCCACTTCCAATCGCGGTCGTCGATGACGCGCGGCGACACCTTCGGCTCGAGATTCATCAGGCAGCGTTGGAAGAACGTCTGGATGGCGCCGGTGGCCTGACGGATGCGCGACGTGAGCATGCACGGATTCATGTCCACGTCGATGAGGAAGTACTCGAACAACTGGTTCCGGTTCTTGACCCCGAGATCGCGCATACGTGGGAGAAGGTACGCGACGAGCGCGTCCCGGCGCTCGGATCGCAATGGATCGTTGAGGCCGCGCGCGACCTCGAGCCATCGCGTCTCGTCATAGCGCGCCTTGACCGCCTGCACGATCGTCGCGGCGCCGTCGGAGTCCGGGACGCTGTTCGCCCATGCATACAGCGTTGCGGGCGCGACGCCCAGGCGGCGCTGCACTTCGACAGCGCGGGCCAGCCGCAGCACTGCTGGTTCGTCAGCCGAATCCGGTGCGGGGCGCAGCGCTGCGACCGAGTCAATCGCGAGACCATCAGGACCGAGAAAGATCTCAACGGTGCTTCGCTCCCAGCCGGTAGCGAGCACGAGCCGATCGATTGCTTCGGACATCGCGCGTGCGCCAAACACGTCGAAGAGATCAACGTTCGACCGCGGCAGCTTTTTGCGCAGTGCGTAGAGGGCAGCGAGCTGGCGCCATCGCCGAAGCAATGCGACGCCGTCTGCGTCTGCACCGGCGGCCATTGGCAGTCCCTCGAGGTTCAAGTACGGAGGACTGCCGGTCAGCCATTCGACGTGTGCGTCGCTCATCCCGAAACCGGTAACGATGAGAGCGGCTTTGTGGAGGCGCCGGTAGCTCTGCTCGACCGGCGCAAACGACGATAAGCCGTCGGCGGGATAGAGATTTGTCGCTGGAACGGGCTGTTTCGCGACTGGCCCCGTCCCAAACTGCAGGAAGAGTGTGGCCGGACCGCCCTGGTTGCGATACTCGAGCCTGATCGCTACCAGATTGCTTGGGTCCAGTGCGATCGGTTCCGACGCGTGTTCGACGACTCGGCCTGCGCCTGGCTGATCGATCAGCACACGTTCAACATCGTTCACGGTGAGCGTCAGGCGAACAGCGCCGTCTGTCTCTATATAAAACGCGTGCGGAGCCTTGCTCTTCGCGAGCAGCCGGCCAGTCCACCGAACGCTGAACCCGCGAGCAGGTACGCGATCCGCGGGTGCGGAACCAACCCATGCGAACGCGATTTCCGGATCGATGCGCGTCACGACAGGCTCGCCGCTCAAATCGGGATTGGCGTAATACGCGCCGGTAAGGCCCGTGCCGAGCAGTGCCAGGAAATCGCGCAACATCGGCTCGTTTGGTTGCTGCCGCGAGCGCAGCACCACGTCGAGCAAACGCGCCGTGGCCGGAACGCTCAGCCCGAGCGTGTCGCTCAGCGTCTGAATGACCGCGCCGCGCAATTGCCGTTTCCTGAGCTGCGGCAGCAGGTGGTCGAGCACCAGGTTGATGTTGGCTTTCCAACGGGCGTCCAGCGGATTGCCCGCAGGCGCGCCTGATGCGCGTGGCGCGTCCTCCTCGCTTCGCGGCTCGACAGAAGCTGCCGCCGGCGGCGCTTCGGGAGCAGAGGTCGGTGTTGCCGGCGCCGCAGGCGCGGCGACAGGTGGTGTTGCGGGGGCTCCGAACAGGCTGGCCGCCGCGGCCGCAGGGTCGGCGAAGATCTTCGCGAGATGGCGGTCGAAGAACTCGCGCCGTTTTTGCGTCGTCAGCGGCGTGCGTGGATCGAGCGCTTCGAGCGCGGGATCGAGCAGCGCCGGATCGAGCAGCATCGCCAGCTTCTGGCGCAGCACGTCGCCCGTGACTTCGGCCGGGTGACTCGTCTCCGAGAACGCATCGGCAAGACCACGGCGAATGTTGGCGAGTACGGCCTCTACCTGCGCGGGCAATGGACCGGGATCGCGTCGCGGCTCGGATTCGTGACGGAACAGGTACGCCAGGCGCTCAGGCGTGAAGTCCGACGCCTGTACCTCGCGCACGATGTCGACGAAGCGTCGTGTGGCTGCTGGATCGGCGGGCCGAAACGGGTCCGCTTCGGGCGGCGTCAATCGCAGCAGCAAGTCCAGCGCGGGAATGCGAAGTTGCAGCGCACGTGCGAGCACGACGACGCGATAAATGGCCGAGAGGCCAGCGAGATCGAGGCGTGGCTCGGCGCCTCGCCTGGTGTGCAAGGCGCGGATGAGCGCGAGCTCCTCGCTCGTGATGCGGAACGCCGCGAGCAGCGGCGACACGGCTGGATCGAGGCTTGGGCCGGTCTCCGCCAGCTCCGTGCGATCGGGTCGAAGCTGGAATGTCCGCTCGTCCTGGGTTCGCCACATCACGGCGCGCGTCGTGAAGAGCCGATCGAACTCGTTGTCTTTGCCCCACGTGTCGATCGGACTCCACAGGACGAGCAGCTCCGACAACGGCCGATCGAGACTGGTCGCCAGTTGCTGGGCGATCGTGAGCTTCTCGAGCAGCGGCGTGTCGAGATCGGCGGCCTGCAACCCGATGAGCACGCGATCGAGGATGGCAAACGGCCAGCCGAGTCGTCGCTGCAGACGAATCAGTCGTACGATGCCCGTCAACCGTGGCTCATCGAGACCGGCCAGCCGAATGACATCAGGGTTGCAGTCGAGTGTCGGCGTTTCGAGCTGCAGCTGATTGTCGCCGTTCAGAAAACGCGTGCTGACAAGGTCAATCAGATTCTGGAAAGTGATACCGGTCGCCTCGAGGAGCGCGGGGACATGCGCCAGTGTCTGTACAAACGAGGTGCCGCCTGCGTCCGCACCGGCAAATCCGAAATGGCGCCAGACCTCCGTTGGTCCGCTCGCGATGATCGCGTATTCCTCGGGGGAAGTGCCGAGCGCTTCGGCAACCATGGCCTCGCGTACGCGATCGCCGCGCCCGAACGTGCGCAGCAACTCGAGGCGCGTGACGCCCAGGTGCGCAAGATAGGCGCGCGCAACCGCAAGCGGCTGGTGATAGGGAAGCGTCAGCGGATAGACCGCTTCCTGCAGCTTCTTGTAGGCCTCACGTGAGATGTGCTGCGGTACGGCTCGAAGAACGTCGGCTGGTGTCTTGCCGGTATCGTGCGCCGCGGTTTCACCCGTGATCCGCGCCTCGAGCAGCTCGTTGACGAGATCGATGTACGGCAGTGGCGTCAGCGTGTTCTCGCAGGTGAGCGGCAGATCGGCGAGATCCGGACGCCGGTTGAGGAGCACGTCGAGCGGCTGGTATTGACTCAGACTGCGTCTTGCAACCGGAGTGGTGCTCTTGTCCGTGAGTCCCTTTTCGATCCGTTCGAGCCGTTCGGGCGAGCTGACGTTGAGATACCGCAGCAGGTCCACGAAGTAAGCGGCAGGACTGTAGACGGAGCCGCAGTGCTCGCAATCGCAGAAGCCGCCGGCGCCTTGAAACAGCGTCTTGGTATCGGGGAGGTCTTTGATCGCATCGGGAGCTTGAGCTCCCAACACAAAAGGCGCGCGCTGCAGAGACTGAAGCAGGCGGAGAGACAGCAGCTTGCTGGCGGCGGCTGTTTGTTGTGCCTGCGCATGCACGCGCGAGGCTTGCGCGCGGCCGCCGAGGACTTCGGCGTAGACGTCGATGAAATGCCGCTCCGGCATTGAGCCGATCTCGATGGCAGAACGCATCCCCGTCTCGACGAGCACGCCCACTTCGTTGGCGCGATCGGTCACGCGGCTGAGGCGCTCGACGACTTCCACTTCTTCCACCGCGGCTTCGACGCCGCTCTCATCGAGTCCCTCGAGAAGCGCGGGATCGTTGGCGATGCGCGCGCGGATCGATCCCCGGAGAAAGTCGTGGTTCCTCGCGCGTTCAATCAGGCCGCGCGCTGCCGGGCTGACGCTTTCGGAGTCGACAAGACGGTCGGAGATGCAACGGTTTGGAAACGTCTCCTCGAGTGTGTCGACAATCGCCTGGGCGCGCGCCTCGATACGGTCGCGACGGTCGTCATCGCTCTCGGCAGCTTCGCCTTCGAGGTCTTCCGCATCCGCCTCACTCTGTTCCCACTCGACATCCTCGAGCAGATCGCACCAGTCATCGAAGCTGAGACGTGTGAGATCATCCGCGGTCTGCCATCGGCCCTCGCGTCTGAGCTCGTGCACGCGGCGCAGCAGCGGAGGATCCGGTCCCAGCACTTCCGCCACACGGACGGCCTGCAACACGTCGCTCGCCGTCCCGTCCGGGAGTGCTTCTGCCGCCTCGCTGCGTTCGCCGAATGAGTCCCAAAAGTCTGATGCACCCTCGGCGCGCGCTTGATACCGGCGGAGAACGTCGCCGATCGTCGACGGCGGGATTCCCGCCGCGGCAAGCACTTCGTTCAGTCCGCCGCGCTCGTTCGTGTCAAGTTGCACCGCCTGTTCAACGATCTGCCTCGCGAGTCGAATGACTACCGAATTGACGTCGCCGAGCGGCTCGAGATCGATCACGCCGTCAGCAGCGGCCTCCGCGATCGTCGTCCGCAACTCGTGGATGGGGACATCGAGGAGTTCGTCGAGCGCGGGTGCGGTTCCGCTGCGGCCGAGCGCGTAGAAGACCGGTGCGGGGACGCCGGTTTGCTGCTCGAGCGCCCGCGCCTCCTGAAACAGCGTCAGCCGTTCGGGGTCGACATCGAGCCAGTTCGCAACTTCGTCGATCGCCGATTCGTCGGCGGCCTCGAGTGCGGCAAGCCCGCTGTCCAGGTCTTCAGCGATCTGGCGCTCGAGCTCTACATACTCGGATGGCGCCACCACGATGCGCGGCGCGCGCAGATCGATGCGCGTCCGCTCGGGCGGCGAGAGGACAGGCGTGGACTGCGCGAGCAGGTTGGCATTGCCGGGCGCGTACAGGTAAACACTGAGGCTCGTGTCGCCGGGTGCGGCGGATACCGAGTCCGCGTTGTAACTCATGCGATACCAGCCAGCGGCATCGACCGCGCCCTCAGCAACAATCTGTTCGTGGATACGTCCTTCGCGCAGGCTCTTGACGACGGCTCGAACGGTGGAGCCTTCGGGAATCGCTCCTCTGATGCGTCCGACGACTTCGTTTTGCTCGACGGGTGCGTCTTCGATGACGGCTTCACTCGCCGGCGTCAGCGAGCGCGGGACGCTGAGCTCGATTGTCTCGGGTCGTCCGTGCACCGGCAGCGCGCGCACGTCGGTGATAATCTGACGCTCGCCTTCGAGAACGCGCAACTCGATATCGACGAAGCGTCCTCTGTCTGCAACACGGTCGCGCGGGAGGGAGCAGCGAAAGAACCCGGTTTGATCACTTTCACTGGCGGCTACCAGGCTCGGGCCCTGGCCGTTGGCGCTCCACAGCTCCACTCGCAAACCGCCGAGTCCAGCTCCAGTCTCCGCGTCTGCCAGGAATCCGCGCACCGCAAGCGCGTCGGGAGGGCTCATCGATTTGTGTCCGCACCGCCTGCAGCATCGTATGTGTCGCCAGGAGACTGCGTCCGTACCGGATCGTACCGAGCGCTCAGCGCACGAGCCTCAACACAGCAGGCACGCCAACGCCCCGTTTGGAAAGCCGAACACGACATGGCCGACATCAATCCCAAGACACACGAGTCCCAGGAGTATCGTCAGGCGGTCCGCGAGTTGTGCGCGCAGTTCGACAGCACGTACTGGCAGGACGTCGACGCGCGCGCGGGCTATCCTGACGCGTTCGTCAAGGCGCTTACCGACGCCGGGTGGCTTGCCGCGCTGATTCCCGAGGAGCACGGAG
>Ga0137374_10001588_pt1 | contig 25988 bp, 13 predicted proteins | sample SagtaG_20_FD_104811 | JGI IMG/M metagenome (GOLD analysis project Ga0137374, IMG submission 104811) | Vadose zone soil microbial communities from Sagehorn Ranch, Mendocino, California, USA - Sage1_R_100_16 metaG | ecosystem: Environmental > Terrestrial > Soil > Vadose zone | place: USA... | reverse complement strand
TCGGCGGCACTGTTGCGCAAGCTGCTCCGAAAATTGTCTGGATCGTGCCAGGCTGCCTTCACTCTCGACCGCGGCCTTGCGGGATTTCCCTTCGCGATGCGGGTGGAGTGCGTCTCGATTGTCGAAGCGCAAATCGCCGCGAAGGAATTTTCGCTCCAGGCGCTGGCTCGAACCCTGCGCGCCTCGCTCGTTTCGCCGCCACGGAGCAGGCGTGAACAAACGCTCAACATCAACACCAGGGTCGACCTGGCGGCGGCGCGGGCGGTCAGTTCTCGACGCGATACTCAATCGATGGCCGAACGTCTGCGCCGGCAACAATCTCGACCGGAACAATCAACCGGACGTTCTTGAAGTAACAAAGCCCCTCGTTTCTCTTGGCGCAATAAAGAAGGTCCAGGCTGGCCTTGAGCTCTGCGCGGCCAGCGGCGGCGGCAATGGGCAGCACCAGCTTGAGGTCGGGCAACTCGCGCGCTTCGGCCGGCACTCGGAGCACGCTCGGGTCCGACGTGGAGACTGTCACCCTCGATTTGGCGAGGGGATTCAGCTTTGTGTCGCGGGGAAGTTGGAAGGCCAGGGTAAATTCCTTGGCGTCCGGAGCGACCTTGACGAGCGGAAGCCGCAATTCGGGAGTGGACGGTGCCGCCTTGCCGGTGCGGCGCAGCTTGTCGGGGTTCTTCCAGCGCAGCGTGGTAACCTGGCCCGACTTCAAATCACACGAGCGGATAAGGTGGTTGTTCGAGTCGGCGACCAGCATCTGATCGTCCACGAAGCAAAGCCCGTTCGGCTCGTTGAACTGCGCCTTGAGGCGTTCGCCATCGGCGGCGCCGGGCTGTCCTGCGCCGGCAAATGTCGTCAGTTCGCGGGTTCGAGGATCGACACGCTTGATCTTGTGGTTATAGGTGTCGGCCACGTAGACCAAACCGTCGCGCCACGCCACGCCCAGACAATGCTGGAGGCGCGCGGCGGGGAACTTGCCGTCCACGTCGCCAAACTTGAACAGCCCCTCGCCGATGAGCGTGTCCACTCGGCCCGTCGGCGCCACGTCCGCCACGCGCACGGAGCTGACTTCACTGTCGGCGAAGTAGAGGCGATGTCCGTCCGTCGTGATGCCGCTGGGCTGGGCGAGTTGCGCCTCCTTGAGCGGACCGTCGAGGATGTTCTCGCGGGCGCTGCCGGCGTGAACGCGCGCGTCAAGCGTCTTCGGATCGAGCGTCCAGAGCTGGTGCGGGCCCGCCATCGCGATGTAGAGCGTGTCACCGAGTTGGAGGAGGTCCCACGGGCTGTTGAGGACGGCCTCGCGGCCGCGGCCCTCGACGTTGTGCTGCCGGGCCTGCTGTCCGGTGCCGGCGAGAGTTTCGACGGTTTTCTTCGCCAGGTCGATGCGGCGGATGGCGTGGTTCTCGGTGTCGGCGATGTACAGAATTTCCTTCATCGCGTCGAGGCAGAGGCCCTGCGGGCGGAAGAATTGCGCCGTTGAAAAATCCCCGTCGCGCAGGCCCGCCTCGCCTTCGCCGATGACCTCGAGGATTTCTCCGTCGATCGTCGCGACGATGACGCGGTTGTGGTTCGAGTCGGTGAAGTAGATGCGGTGTTTCTTCGCGTCAGCGGTGATCTTGCCGGGATAGGCGAGCATCGGGCGGGGCACGCGATCCTTCTCCAGTTTCAATGCCAGGGGCCGGCGGTCGAGGGTCTTTTGCGCGTCGAAATGCTTCACAGCCTCCCCGATGACGGCGTCGAACAGGTCGAAGATGCCCTCGCCGGAGTGGGCGCCGATGATCTTGCCATTGGGATTGATGAGCACGAGTGTCGGCCAGGATCGCGCGCCGAAACCGCGCCAGACGGCGAAGTCGCGGTCGTTCACGACCGGATGCTCGATTTCGTAGCGCTGGATGGCTTCGCGGATGTTTCCCGTCAACTTTTCATTGTCGAACTTCGCCGAGTGGACGCCGATGACGACAAGTTCCTTGGAATACTTTGCTTCGAGCTTTTTGAGGTCGGGCACGATGTGCATGCAGTTGATGCAGCAGTAGGTCCAGAAATCGAGGAGGACGATCTTGCCCTTGAGCGCCGCGAACGTGAGCGGCTTGTCGGTGTTGAGCCATTCGAGGCCCTCGGGGAATTCGGGCGCCGGCCGCGTGCCGTCGAACGGGATGTCCGCGGCGCGGCCAGCGGGTCCTGCGAACATCGCTGCCAGCAGCGCAAGGCGCACCCACCGCAGTAATCCGCCGCACAACCTTTGAGCTTCCATTGCGCGGGTTCTAGCATGGAGCGACGGCGGGCGCAATCCGAGGTGAGTGTTCAGAGTGTTCACAAGTGCAGGGCAGTCGAATTTACCTGGATTTACTCGGATCGACTCGGATGGACGCGGAGTCCCTCGTTGCCGCATCCGACCGATCGATCCTTCTCACAAGCCTGATCCTTTGACTGGGTTTGACTGGGCTGCTCGCGCCCGCGCCGGAAGGGGCCTCGCAAAACCGGAACCCTCCTGCGCGGCCGACCCAGGCGGCACCGGCTACTCCGCCGAGGCGAAAGCCGCCGCGGCGCGGCCTAGGCCGGAAATCGGAACCTGACGCAGCCAAGGCTGACCAGGTTTGACTTGGTTTAATTTGACTGGACCACGGATTGCACGGATCACACGGATAAGAGGTTGCAGCGTCCCAAACACATCGGTGGAATCCGTGAAATCCGTGGTCAAAGCTTTCGTATTCTGCGTTCCGGCGCGGCGAAGGCCTGGAACTCGGACCCTGCGTTCGTCCAGTCCGTTCGTGCAAACGATGATTGCGCACAACAGCGACGATACACAACTGCGGGCACATGTGTTAGCGCCAAACGAGCGAAACGAGCGAAAAAATTCGCCTTTGTTTCTGGTTTCCTCCCTGAAGCAACACTCCCTGAAGCAACGGTTGCCAAGACCGCAGGCAGCGATGAAGCTCGCGTTGGACCACGCCGGGACAGGTCCATGGTTGAAGACGCGTGCTGCAACCCGGAGCGATAAGTCCTGGGCGCCCGTTCCCGTGAGCCACCGCCGATGTCTGCTTTGCCCATTCTCGCCCGCGAGTTGCGCAGCCGCGCCCGCAAACCGTGGACCGCGTGGTTGCGTGTGCTCGTGGGTCTGTTCGCCACACTGATGGCGGCAGGGACGCTGACGTGGGCCCATCGGTTTTCGGGGATGGGGTCCCAGGCCGGGAAGATGCTCTTCGAGAGCCTTACTGCGACGCTCTTCGTCTTCTGCCTGGTCGAAGGAGTGCGGCAGACAGCCGATTGCCTCAGCCAGGAGAAGCGCGAGGGAACGCTCGGGCTGCTCTTTCTTACGGAGTTGAGCGGGCTGGATGTCGTGCTGGGCAAACTGGCGGCCACGTCGCTCGGGTCCTTCTTCGCGCTTTTGGCGGCATTTCCGATCATGGCCGTGGCGTTCGTGGCGGGAGGGGTCACGGCAGGGGAGTTCTGGCGAAGCGTGCTGGTGCTGCTCAATGTCCTGTTCACAGGCTTGGCGTGGGGCATGTGGGCAAGCGCTCGGCATCGAGTGGAGGGACGTGGCATGTTGCTCGGGCTGGGGGCTGCATTCGCATTCACACTGGTCCCGTGGGTCTTCGAGCTCGCATTGCAGCCGGCTGGGTTGCCCAACATCAGTCTTTCCGTGGCGTTGCACCTGGCGGATGACACCGTGTATGGCACGTCGGCATCGCGGTTCTGGATGACGCTGGGGCTCACGCACGGATTGAGTTGGGTGTTGCTGGTGGCAGCCGGGCGCATCGTGGAATTGGACTGGCGTGAGGAGGAGTCGCTGCCTGCCGCGCCCACTGTACCGCTTGCCCAGTCCCCCGGCTCGGGCGGCGACGTGATCGAGCCGGCAAGAATTCAGGAGTACTGGCCCGTGCGGATGCAAGACGATCCGGCTGGCTGGTTGGCGCGGCGGCGACTTCGGCACCGACACGTAATCTGGCTCAGTCTCGTGACGCTGGGACTGGGGCCGCACCTCGCGTGGATGCTCGTGATAGTGATGATGCGAACTGGCACATCGACCGGCGGGCTCCACAATGCAATTGACCTGGCCGGCACGTTTCTCCCGGTGATGCTCCTGCTCTTCATCACCTCTCGATGCTTTGCCGAAGCAAGGCGCGGTGGAGAGATGGAATTGCTCCTGTCCACGCCGCTCTCGGCGCGTGAGCTCGTCCTCGGCCAGTGGCGCGCGTTGTGGCAGCGATTGCGCGCCCCGCTTATTGTCACGGCGGCACTTGCGGGGTTCATAACGATTGTGAGTCTGCTCGAGACCGATTGGCCTTTTGGAAGTGTCGGCGGCTCTTTCGGTGTTTACCAGACCGCGCAATGTGCGAAAAACCTTCTGTGTGGCGTAGCAGCCTGCTGGCTTGGGCTGTACCTGGGTCTCAGGACGGAGTCGGTGTTGCGCGCCGTGGGCTACGGACTGCTTTGGCTGGTTGTCGGGCCGTGGATTGGCTTATCGGCAATCTGGTTTTTGTCGGGCTTGCTGTTCCCGGCAACGTTTGTGATTGGACTGATGCTGGTCTGGGTACTGCCGGTGGCCATTAACTGGTTCTATCTCGCCGGGATCCTCTGGTGGTCGCGGCGGCAATTGATCGAGCGGCTGCGCGAGTTGGCCTCAAGGAACTGAATTCTTGGCCACAAACGAGTAACCAGCTTCGAGAGTCCCGAATTGAATGAAGCACCCAAGCGGACAAACACTTGCCGCCCCAAACCGCGCTAACGTAACCTGCGCCAAGCCGGCGGTGGCTGTCGCCGTTTTGCGCGCCGGCGAAGCGCATGAATCTGTCCCGTTCCATCGGTTGGCCGGCGTCGCCCTCCGGCGCGCCGGACCGGCGGCTCCTTCAGTACATCAACCTCAAGCTGGCCTCCATCGGCTGCCCCACCTTCGGCGGCACCGAGGAATCCGAACTGGCCGAGTTCGCCAGCGCGCTGCTGGTTCACCAACGCGAGACCGACCGGCTGCTCTCCAATTACCTTTGCCCGGCGGACAACCGCATCCAGAGCTTTCTCTACGAATACCTTCAGGACGTGGCCGCGCCGCCCAAACTGCCCGCGCAGACGTTCATCCTCGACCGGCACGGGCTGGCGCGGGCGTTGTCGCTGCCGCCGGATCGCGACGAGTTCACGTGCGGGCTCATCCAATCCTTCCGCGTCAAGCAAGGCGTGCTGCACAATCCGCGCAGTGACCGCCGCACGACGCAGGGCAGCTTCCACGTCGCCGAAGGCGGGCTGCCAATCCCGGCGGACAAGGTGGCGGTGCCCAAGCGGGTGTTCGCGAACCTGCTGCGGCGCGCTCTCCAGCCGCCCGGCGATCTGCTGCGCCTGCCGTTCACGGCGTCGCAGGAAGAGCAGGCCGAATGTTTCGTGTCGTTGTTGCTTCGGCCGGTGGTATGCCCGGAGGTGCCGGGCTTCACGCCGGAAAAGTCGATGGAGATTCGTTTCTTCGCGCCGGGCAATCTGGTGAGCAACCTCGACTTCGTCGAAAGCATCTTCGGCAACGCCGGCGACCCGTATCTGCCCGAGAACGACGCGGGGTTGGACGCCGAGCATTGGACCGGCCACACCGGCTGCGTCATTCTCGCGCCGCACCTCGGAGCGATGACGAAGAAGGAGGCCGGCCTGCCGCCGTGGGACGCCGCCACGGAACGCCAGCGCCGCGACGACGCCTGCTGGCGCGACGAGGCCGAACTCTACAACGACGGCAACGCCTTCAAGCTGTGCGCGCGCGATGAGTCCGGCGTCATCATCACGCTGATTGCCGACAACTATTTTGGTTACTGCAAGAAGGAGGTGAAGACGCAACTAAGCTTCGCGGCGAACCTGTTCGGCCTCGCGGAGGAGGAACACGCCGGCGGCGCACTCGTCTATCCGACCTACGATCTGGGCGAGGAGTTCAGCGGCGAGTTGCACGTGCAGCATCTCGGCCATTCGTTCGACGAAGCGGTAAAGCTCTGCGGCGCCGTGATGGACGTGAAGCCCGAGGGTTACGCGGTGGACAGGAACTACCCGGACATCATCTACGTGCCCGAAGAAGTCTACTTCGACCTGCACTCGCAGTCGGTGGCCTGGCAGTGCGACGGGCAGCCTCGAACCATCAAGCTGCTGCCCGGCAAAACCTACGTGCGCCCGAGCGGCTACAAGGTGCGCATGGAAAAGCCGGCCGGTTACGACCGTCCGTGGCGCCTGGTCGGCATCCATGCCGAGCCGGCCTTCTGCCACAAACCCTGCACCGTGTCCGGCGGCGGCAAGTCGGAGATCTCCAAGCCGATCTCCGACGCGATCCTTACCGGGCCCGTGTTTGTGAAAGACTTCAAGAGTGACTTCGACGTGGTCGCGGAGTTGATTGACCGGGACTATTCGGGCCGCTTTCCGGCCAGCAGCAAACGAGTCGACAAGCGCCCCGTCCTCAGCCACGACCGTTCGCTCGGCTCGGTCATCAAGCTCCTGACGCCCGCGCCGCGCCAGTTTCGCGCCGAATACAACGACTGGATCGAGAGCATCCCGCAATACATCAAGGAACTCGTCTTCGTCGTGAAGCGCTGTTACAAGCCCGAGTGGGGCGAGGATTGGCGTCCGCACTTCAGCGTCGACTACATCAACGGCACGCCCGGCAACGAACTCAAGTGCGACAACCGCAGGCTCGTCACCACGTATCTGCGGGTTGGCTTCGACGCCGACGGCGCGTGGCGCACGTTCGGGATGCGCAAGGATTTTCATCCCGCGGTGAAACTCCAGATGGAGGACGACATCACCGCGTCGGTCGTCGTGCCGGCAGAGGCGCTCGCGCACCTGGGTGCCGAGTGTGCCAATCCGTCGGTGAAGCTCGTGAAGAATTGCGAGTACCGCCTGTTCCAGCGCCCCGACGACGCCATTCATCGCGGCTACGACAAGCAGACGGAAGGCGACTTCGCGCAGCCCGGTAATTTCCTGTCCAACTACGAAGCGTTGACGCCCGCGCAGGCCCGCGACGAAGTCGAAGATGCGCTGCACTTCGACCGTTACACCCCGGCGATGCAGCGGTTCATCCGGCAAGTGGCCGATAGCGGCCGGCCCGCGTTCTTCGTCTCCAACGCCCGCCCCCGCCTCATCGACGGCCAGCCCAGCCGCAACCCGCGCTACCTCCAAACCCGCCCGGACCTCGTCGATCCGCGCTCGGTCTATCTGGCGGACATGGCGACGCGATTGCACCGCCGCGCGCCCCTCGGCCAGCCGGTGCCCACGCCGGTCAATGCCGTGCTGCCCGGCCGCCGGAATAATCCGCCCGAGCCAGGCGTGCGGCCACTCTGCGCCTACAATCCGATCCATTTCATGGAATTGCCGGAATTGTTCATGGAGTTCATCTGTTCCATGACCGGCAAGTCGCCTTCCACCACCGGCGCCGGCTCGGAGGGCGCGCTCACCAAGGGACCGTTCAACGCCCTGCCGCCCATCTTCGATCTCAACGCCGCGCTCGTCTCCTTCCTGCTCACCGAATACGGCGGGTTCGTCACCGCGGCGGGCTACGTCGGGCCGCACTGCCGCGTCGATCACGACGTGAGCCTGCTGGTGCCCGAAGTCTGGTGCCGCATGACGGTCGAAGAACGCGACCCGAAGGCGCTCATTCGGGATGGCTTCCTCGAAAAATGCAAGGACACCGAGTTCGAAGGGCGCAAAATCCTCGCCAGCCGGCTCGGCTACCGGATTACAGCCAAATTCGTGCGCACCTACCTCGGCCGGATGTTCAACCATCCGCACGTCATTTTCACCGACCGGATGCTCCGGCCCGAGACGCAAGATCCGGCCATCTTCGCCGATGCCGTGGACAACATCGTCGAAACCCAACAGCGCGTCGCGGCGCTTTACTTCGAGGACGGTGGCATTGGGATGGCGTGCCCGCCGCTGCGCGCCCTGTTGCACGTCATGCGCGACGGCCAGCACGAAGGCCGCGACCTGGCTTCGCCCGAGTTGCGATCGCTCTTCACCCGCGAAAGCCTGCTCAAGAGCGATTGGTACGCCGCCCGCCTCGAAGCCCAGCAAGCCGCTGACCGCAAACTGTGGCTGCGCCACGCCGCCACGCTCGAGAAATTCCTCGCCAAGCCCAACTACGCGGGTGAAGCCGCGCGGCTGGGTATTGCCGACCGACAGCGCCGGGCCCGAGTGCAGCTTGAGCGCGTGAAATCTGCCGCGTATCTCAAGGAACTCCGCGGGACGATTGGCCTGCAGCCGCTGACACAAGCATAATGGTCCTGTGATGCGGCTCTCACGCCACGCGCAATCGCCGCGCCTTCACGCAACACGCAACACGCAACACGCGCGCCTCCCCGCCCTCTTCCTGGCCAGCGGTTTCGCCGCCCTTGGCCTCCAGATTACGTGGACCAAAATGTTTTCCGCCGGCCTCGGCCACGAAGCGCCGGCGATGCTCGCGCTGGTGACCGCGTTCCTTGGCGGGATGGCGCTCGGGGCGTGGACGCTCGACGGGCGGATCCATCGCAGCTCCGACCCGCGCCGCTGGTATGGGGGACTGCAACTGTGCATCGGCGCGTGGGCCGCGCTGGTCACGTTGCTCGTTCCGCAACTCAATCGACTGGCCATCGCCGTGATGGGCGTGGACGCTTCGCCCCTTCGCCAGGCGCTCATTGCATTCGCGATCCCCTTCCTCGCCCTGCTCCCGGCCACCGCCGCAATGGGCGCGACGCTTCCGGCGATGGAACACTGGCTCTCGACGCGAACCGCGGAAGAGCGGACCCTCGCCAAGGTTTACGCGTGGAACACCGCCGGCGCCGTCGCAGGCACGCTGGCCACGGCGTTCGTTCTCGCGCCCGCGATAGGGTTCCGCGCGAGCGCGTTGCTGCTCTGCGCGCTGAGCCTCGCTTGCGGCGCGCTGGCGTGGAATTTCCAACTCGCGCCTTGCCATGAACCTGGAGCGGGCGTCTCGCCTGCCTGCCCTGGGAGCGCCGGCATCTTGCCGGCGAGTGGCTTGGCTTTGAGTCGGGAAAATCGCCGGCAAGATGCCGGCGTTCCCAGGAGTACGGTTCATGGCCCCGATGCGAGTCCGAATTTGGAGGTCGAGGCCACCCCGGAACGCGCCCGCCCCGCAGCCCAACTTGCCCCGCCGTTCTCGCAAACTCGCCTGCTTTTGACCGCCTTCGTGACCGGCTTGCTCGGCATCGGCTTCGAAATTGTAGGCGTGCGCGTGCTGTCTCAGGCGCTCGAAAACACGCACTACACCTTCGCCGCCGCGCTTGCCGTTTACTTGCTCGGGACTGCCCTGGGCGCGGCTGCTTACCAGCGCCTCCGTCAGCCGCAGCCCTTTCGCCCGCGCCTTGGCAGGCTGCTTTGCGCACTGGCAATCGCGTGCCTGGCCGAAATGTGGATCATGACGCGAGTGCCCTCGATCTATGACTCGCTGCGCGGCTCACTCGGTGACAAGCCATCCGCCGTCGCGCTCAGTGAGTTCACGGTCGCTCTTGCGGTCTTTCTCCTGCCCACGCTGCTGATGGGCGCAACGTTCAGCCACCTAATCGGCGCGGCGAAGACACGCCACCGCGGCGTGGGCCGCGCCGCCGCGGTGAACACGCTGGGTGGCGCGTTGGCCGGCGCTGTGTTCGGCCTGGCGGCGCTGCCGGCGTTCGGCGCGAAATGGTCCATCGTCGCGCTGGCGTCCGGCTATCTGCTCGTCCTGCCGGCCATGAGCGGGTGGATTCCGCTCGTTGTTGCGCTTTGTGGCGGGCTGGTTTTCGGGTTGCCTCCCGATCTGCGCCTCGTCCGGCTCCCGCCCAACGCGACGCTTCGCGCCTGGCGCCAAGGCGTGATGGGCTCGGTTGCGGTGATCGAGACGCCCGACGGGCACCGCAGCCTGCGCGTGAACAATCGTTTTCAAATGGGTGGCACCGCGGCGGCACTCGCTCAACGCCGGCAGGCCCATCTGCCATTGCTCCTCCATCCCGCGCCGCACCGCGCGTTGTTCCTCGGCCCTGGCACCGGCATCACCCTCGGCGCGGCCCTCGAACATCCTGGATTGGCCGCAGACGGCGTGGAACTCGTCCCTGAAATCGTCGCGTTGATGCATCACTTCGAGCCGGAGAACAAGGGCGTCGGCTCCGCCGTTCGTAGCCGCCGACGTGAGGAGGCGGACCGCGCTCGCGTCTCGACCAACCGCCTCCTCACGTCGGCGGCTACCATCATTATTGCCGACGCCCGCCGCTACGTGCGGGCGACCGATCGGCGCTACGACGTCATCGTCGCCGATCTTTTCCACCCAGGCCAGGACGGCGCGGGCTTCCTTTACACCCGTGAACACTTCGACGCCGTTCGCCAGCGGCTCGCGCCCGGCGGACTTTTCTGCCAGTGGCTGCCGCTTCATCAACTCGACGAGTTTACGCTGCGCACCATCGTCCGCACCTTTCTAGACGTTTTCTCGAACGCGCACGCGTTCCTGCTTCATGTCAACGTGGACATCCCGGTGCTCGGACTCGTCGGAACGCTCGAACCGCTGGCGCTCCCGCCGAACTGGCTCGAACGCCGGCTGGACGACGAATCCCTCCGCACCCGGATGAAGGATGCCGGCTTCGATCGCACGCTGGCGCTGCTCGGCTGCCACGTCGCCGGGCCGGAAACGCTGGCCGCCTTCGCCGGCGCAGCGCCGATCAACACCGACAACTTTCCGCGCGTCGCCTTCGCCGCGCCCCGCTACACGGCGCGACGCGATACCCGCCCCGCCGATTTGCTTCTCGCGCTCCTGGCACGGTGCGCAACTGATTCGCGCTCTTTCCTTCCTGCGGAGGCCAGCGGGTTTAGTCCGCGGTTGACTGACTACATCGCCGCGCGCGATCTCTATCTTCGCGGGCTCGCGATCGAAGCCGACGGAAAACTCTCCGAAGCCATCGAAGCCTACCTCGAATCCACTCGCCGCAGCCTCTATTTCACACCGGCCTATGCGCGTCTGGTGAACATCATCCAGGTCATGGCCGCCGCGGAGCGCGGCGCTGCCAAACAGCTCTTCGAGCGTCTCGAAGCCGCACAGCCCGAGCAACCGCTGGGTCGGCGGCTGTTGGGGCCGTTGTTCGACGAGAAGTAATCCGGAGCGGGCGTACATGTGACTGCCGCCTTCCCTTTGTTCGATACGTCAGCCCCGTCAGGGGCGGCCTCTTTGTAGCCTGAACATCTTCAAGACAGACGATGAATGACGGCGGACCAGCCCCGTAGGGGCGACCTCTTTGTAGAACCACGCCCACCAAACCATTCCAAGCTCCGTCAGGAGCGCCATCGGGACGGATGGGCAGCGAATCATTCGCACCCATTCAGGATGAGCCAGATGCCGCCCCTCCGGGGCTTGCGCCCTTTTGCGGTTGGGTTCTACAAAGATGCCTCTCCTGACGGAGCTTCTGCCGCGGTCACGAATGACGAGGCGATGTCGCCCTTCAGCGATGAAGTGCCAACTGGAGACAACGGAGGAAACAGAGAGGGCATTTCCACGTTGCTGGCAGCTTGTTTGAAAAAACCTCCCTTATCTCTGGTTCCTCCTGTCAAAAAAAGGCTTCATTGCGACTTTTCGGGAGAAAGCGGGCGCCGTTCTGAAAGCTCCCACCCTTCGTGAGTCCAAAAAGTCACTCCCTCAAAAACGAGCTTGATGCCCTTTTTTTGTGCGACGGCGGCGACGGCCGGTGTCCTGGCCCTGCTGTTGGGATAATAGATCCAACACTCTTTGACGTTCCGAGCAGCTTCAAAGATCTCTGATACTTCAGCCTCGGTGAGGTTCTCGGGAGAGAAGCCAAGGCTTGCGAGCGTCTCGCTTTGGACCAAGTTCAACAGGCCGTGCGCGGTGACGTTTGTGCATCTGGCCACGTTCACATGTCCCAGTTGCATCTTGGCGATGAGGATCTCCAGCCCTCGATCCGTTACGGACGTGTTCCGCAATACCAAGGAGCGAAGAGAACCAATCCGGCTCAACGACTCAATGCCGCAGTCCGTGACCAAGGGGCAGTTGTGGATGACGATCAATTGTAAATTGGTGAATCCGACATCGGCGAGTGCCTCTATCTTGGCATCGGTGGCGCTGCCGCTGTTAAAATGGACATCGCGGAGCCGGTAAAACTTCTTGAGGGCAGGAAAATCCTCCAGCTTCAGCGCGGATAGCCTGAGATCAGTATTTCCTGAGACCGCCCAAGCAATATCCGAGCGCGACCTGGGCGCGGGAGGATCATTCAGATGTCCCATGGAAAGGGCAAAACCGATGCAACTGGTCAGGACAAAGGGCAGCGGAAAGACGAGGAGCAAGAGGCGGAGATCGGGACAGTTCCTCGAAGAGGTGCAGCGGTTCAAAGCCCATTGCATAGACTGAGGATGAAAGGGATTGGGCGTGGTTCGATCAAGAATTATTGCAGGCGATCCTTTCCGGGGTGGGACGAGGATTCGGCCGAGGCACCTGCCAGTCAATCGGCAAAAGCTGCCACGCATTTGCTCCGATTTCTCAGCGATCTGCCTCGGGCCGATGCGTCTCTCTCATCCGGCCCGGCCCCGCATTGGCTTCCCCGGCCCGTGGTGAAACCCAACGGGATTCCATCCTTCAGCCCAGGGTTGGCGCGCAGCGCCTACCCTGGGTTACGCGGCAATAATCAAGGTCAACCCTGAAAGGGTTGCGTCGGATGACACCACATGATGCCGGAACGCGAGGGCGGATTGCGTGGATGCAACCCTTTCAGGGTTGGGGGCATTCGTGGCGGTTGACCCAGGGTAGCGACTGCGTCGCAACCCTGGGCTGGAGGACGGAATCCCGTTGGGATTCAGGACCAGCACCAGTTCAAAATCGAGTGTCGAGCGGGGCGCATCAGGCGGCAGCGGAGGTTTCGATCTCAACGACGAGGGCGACATCGAGCAAGCGAACGCCGTCGCCTTCGGCTGTGTAGACGACGAGAATGCGACCATTTGGGGATAGGCTGGCAAAATCCCGAGCAGGGATAGGGCAGGAGCGCCCATCGGTGAGGCGCAGTGTGAAAGGCCGGAAGGGTGCGGCATCAAGTTGTTCTTTGATGGCTTCTTTAGTCATGCAAACGATCTTTTTTGGGGCCGCCATTCTCCGGCAGTCGGCCCGGAACTCGTGGCCGACAAGCCCGGACCCATCGGCTTCCGGCGAATCACAGCATCCCTCGTCCTACGTCGAATTTGAAGTACCATCTGTCAGCACCCACGGTGGGAGAATGTCACTTGGCCGCCATCAATTGCCTCAAGACGTACGGCAGGATGCCGCCGTGCTGGTAGTATTCCACTTCGATGGGTGTGTCGATGCGGCAGGTCACGGCGATTTCCTGGGACGCGCCGTCTTTGCGCGTGAGGCGCAAGGTGAGATCCTGCTGGGGCTTGAGCGAGGCGGTCAGGCCGGTAACGTCGAAGGCTTCGGTGCCGTCGAGGTTCAAAGTCTGCGCGCTGACGCCTTCCTTGAATTGCAACGGGAGCACGCCCATGCCGACAAGGTTCGAGCGGTGGATGCGTTCGAAGCTTCGCGCGACGACCGCCTTCACGCCGAGAAGATTGGTGCCTTTGGCGGCCCAGTCGCGGCTGGAGCCGGTGCCGTATTCGTGGCCGGCGAAGACGACGAGGGGGACGCCGTCGGATTTGTAGAGTTCGGCGGCGTCGTAAATGGACATCTTTTCGCCGAGGCGCGATGCGTGTTGCGTGGTGCGTGAGCCGGGAGGCGGGCCGTCGTAGATCGTGTTGCCGCCTTCTTCGCCGTCGAGCATGAGGTTTTTGATGCGCACGTTGGCGAAGGTGCCGCGGGTCATCACGCGGTCGTTGCCGCGCCGGCTGCCGTAGCTGTTGAAGTCTTCGACGGGCACGCCGTGCTCGATCAGATAGCGGCCGGCGGGCGAACTCTTCTTGATGCTGCCCGCCGGCGAAATGTGATCGGTCGTCACCGAGTCGCCAAAGATGCCCAGGGCGCGGGCGCCGCGAATCTCCGCAATCGTCCCGGGCTGCATCGAGAAGTTCGCGAAAAACGGCGGCTCCTGGATGTAGGTGGACTGGCCGTCCCACTCGTAAACGTCGCCGGAGCTGGACGGGATTTCGTTCCACTTGGGATTCTGGCCGGCGAAGTCCGAGTAGAGTTTGCGAAAGATCTCGGGCTTGAGGGCGGTTTGCATGGCGTCGCGCACTTCGGCCAGCGTGGGCCAGATGTCCTTGAGGAAAACCTCGCGGCCCTCCTTGTCCTTGCCGAGCGGTTCAATGGCCAGATTGATATCCACCCGGCCCGCGAGCGCGAAGGCGACCACCAGCGGCGGGGACATGAGGAAGTTGGCCCGGATGCTCTGGTGGACGCGCGCCTCGAAGTTGCGGTTGCCGGAAAGGACGCTGGCAGCGACGACATCGTGACGGGTGACGGCTTCCTCGACGGCCGCGTGAAGCGGCCCGCTGTTGCCGATGCAAGTGGTGCAACCGTAACCGACGAGATTGAAGCCGAGCTGGTCGAGATAGGGTTGCAAGCCGGTCTTCGCAAGGTAGTCGCTGACGACGCGGCTGCCGGGCGCCAGGCTGGTCTTGACGACGGGGTTCACGCGCAGGCCGCGTTCGACGGCCTTGCGGGCGAGCAGGCCGGCAGCGAGCATGACGGAAGGGTTGGACGTGTTGGTGCAGCTCGTGATGGCCGCGATGAGCACGCTGCCGTGGCCGATGGTGGTGTTGAATTTCGGGAAGGCCGACAGCGGCAGTTCCTGGGGCAGGTCGGGCGTTGGATGCTGGTCGCGCATTTCGCTTTCGCTGGGCTCGACGACGGGTTTGCGGTGGCCGTAGGAGTGGTCCACCTCGTGCCCATGCTGGTCGCTGGAGACGCGCACGCGCGAGTCGAACTCGTCCGGGGCCTTGCCGAAACCATTCTCCGTGACCGGACGGGAGAACGCGGCGAGGAATTCCTGCTGGAGCTTGGGCAATTCGATGCGGTCCTGCGGGCGTTTGGGACCGGCGACGCTCGGGACGACGCTGGCGAGATCGAGGTCCACCACTTGCGAGTATTCGATCTGGCCCTTTTGAGGAATGCCCCAAAGGCCCTGCGCCTTGTAGTAATTCTCGTAAAGCCGGCAATGCTCCTCGCTCCGGCCAGTGGCGCGAAGGTAATCCACGCACTCGGCGTCGATCGGGAAGAAGCCCATCGTCGCGCCGTATTCGGGGGCCATGTTAGCGATCGTGGCGCGGTCCACCACCGGGAGCGCCGCGGCGCCCGGCCCGAAGAACTCGACGAACTTGCCGACGACCTTCACCTTGCGGAGCAGTTGGGTGACCGTCAGCGCGAGGTCTGTCGCGGTAACACCTTCGCGGAGCGCGCCCGTGAGGTACACGCCCACCACGTCGGGCGTCAGGAAGTAAACCGGCTGGCCCAGCATGCCCGCTTCGGCTTCGATGCCCCCCACGCCCCAGCCGACGATGCCCAGACCGTTGATCATCGTGGTGTGCGAATCGGTGCCGACCAGAGTATCGGGGAAGAAGAGTTGAGAGCGGTCCTGAGTTGAGAGTTGAGAGGAGAGGACGCCTTTCGCCAGATACTCCAGGTTCACCTGGTGCACGATGCCGATGCCGGGCGGGACAACCTTGAAAGTGTCAAACGCCTGCATACCCCATTTGAGGAATTGGTAACGCTCGCGGTTGCGGTCGAACTCGATCGCCAGATTGCGCTGGTAGGCCTGCGGCGAACCGGCGAAGTCGACCTGCACGGAATGGTCGACCACCAGGTCCACCGGCACGAGCGGCTCGATGATTTTCGGGTTTTTGCCCAACCGCGCGACCGTCGAGCGCATCGCCGCCAAATCCACCAGCAACGGCACGCCGGTGAAGTCCTGCAACACTATCCGGGCGACGACGAACGGGATCTCGGCGGTGCGCTGCGCGGCGGGTTTCCAGTTGGCCAGCTCCCTTAAGTTCGTCTCGGTCACTTTTTTCCCATCACAGTTGCGAAGGACGGATTCGAGCACGAGCCGGATCGAAATGGGCAGCGTCGAGGTGGGGCCGACTCCGGCCTTTTCGAGGGCGGGCAGGGAGCAAAGCTTTCCCTGTTGGCCGTTGCCGAGATCGAAGGAGCGAAGGGAATCGAACGGATTGTGGCTCATAAAAGGCGTCGTTCGCCGCGGCGCGACGGCGCTTCGGCGAGAGTGCCGAAAATGAGGACAGGACGGATCGATGTCAAGAGGCACTGTCAATTGGCTGGCGAATGCGATTGCCACGGGCCTCGGCCTATGCTTAGACTCCTGCCAGTACAAATCGAACATGTCCCTTGCCAGGCCGCAGGCACGCCATTGGGCCGGTGTGTTCGATGAATCGACGTGGCCGGGGCATTTGGGAATCAAACAGGAAAGTTATGCATCGAATTTCATTCAAAGCACTCAACGTACTGACCTCGTTGTTGGCGATGGCGTGCCTCGTGTCCAGTGCCAGGGCGGCGATTTCCGTCGGGCCGGACGGCGCCGGTCCGCTGACCTTCGACACGGAGCCAACCGGAGGGGATTTCCTCAGCGCCTACTATCAAGGAGTCGGTGCGACCTTCCTCACCGTCGCGGACATGGATGCGGCCATCGCCGACCTCGCGTCCACGGACCTGCTTCCTAACTTCGTGCTGGCGACTGCCTCCACGGTTCCGCCCAACCCCTACGCGTATGCTTTCCGTCACAACACCACAGGTCTTTTCTTGCAGTCCAGGCCGACGACGGTAAGTGGCACCGGTCCCAACTCTGCCGGCATTGTCATGATGGCGACGCTTCTGAACGATACGGGTGTTGACCAATCCAGCATCGTGTTGGGCTACGACATGGAGGTGAGCAGTCCGGCGGCGGGCGAGTTGCCGGGGTATCGGGTTTATTTCAGTGTGACGGGCGACGCCGGAAGCTGGCAGGTAATTCCGGAGTTGTCCGGCGTCGAGACGACCGGCCCGATGAGCGCGGCATTGAACCTGGATTCCTGGCCCAGCGGCAGCCAGATGTATTTGTTGTGGTTCGATGACAATGCGGATGGCGTCGCGGACCCTGGCTACACGATCGACAACATGACCATCACCATCGAAACGGGGCCCAAAGTGCCGGTGTCGATCACGCAACAGACCAACTTGACCGATCGGACCGTCCTGGAAAGGCAACCTCTCATCTATTCGATCAGTGCCACGGGCAATCCCATCCAGTATCAATGGTTTCACGACGGCGTGCCCATGGAAAACGGTACGAACTGCGACAACGGCCACGGCCACGACCGCATCATCACCGGGGCCCGCTCCGCCACGCTGCGCATCAACAGTGTCGAACCGCTCGACAGTGGCAATTATCAATGCGTCGTCTCCAACCTCTTGAATTCGGAGTCGAGCGTCGTGGCCACGCTGACGGTCACGCCGGACACAACCGCGCCAACCATACTCTACGCCTACCCTGGAGCGAACTTGAACGAAATCATCGTCGTCTTTTCCGAGCCGATGAACGACTCGTGCCTGGGGGTGGGCGGCGGAGGCGCGGTAACTGAAGCCATCAATTGGTTGGTCGAAGACGTTGGCGGCAGCGGGCTCGGCGTTGCCAGCTTCACCAACGCGACTGATTTTCGGGGACAGACGACGCTTGGACTGATGACTTTTTCCCCTCATGACCCGGCCCTGCCGCTCCGAGTCACGATGCAGCAGCCTTTGTTCGACACGGCGGTCGCCCAAAACGTCATGACTGCGGGCACCTACCGGGTGGTGACTCCACTGGTGCCGTTGGACCAGATCTGGAGTTATGACGATCAGGACATCGATCCCGGACCGAACTGGTTCGCCACCGATCCGGCCGGCGCTTTCCCGACGGGACCCGGCCCCTTCGACGCCAAGCGGGATGGCGGGATTCTTCACGCCAATGGCCTGGATGACTGCCGCGCGAACACCCTGTATGAACTCGGCGCGGTCGGCACCTGCCTCTCCCTCCAATCACCGATCACCCTGACCAACCTGATCACCGCCTACTTCTGGACGCAGTTCAACTTCGCCGGGGATCGGAACAACAGCGACCTGTTCTTCATCGGCAAGGCTGACGATGGCGCCGTCGTCTACCTCAACGGGACGGAACTGCAGCGCATCCGCATGCCCGCGGCTCCGACGGAGATCACTCATTCGACTTTTTCCACCGGAATTGTCGGGGATCCTGACCCGCGGGACCGCATTCTGATTGCGCATCCGCCCGAATTGCAGGCCGGAGACAATCTGCTCGCCCTCTCGTTGCATCAACAAGCCAGCCTGACGAGTTCCGACCTGACGATGGGTTACCAGGTCTATGCGATCGAACCCACGTCGGTTGCGCGCGTGAGCGTCACCGTTTCCGGCGGCCACCCCGTGATCTCCTGGACCCCGGCGGGCGGTCAGCTCGAATTCAAAGATAATCTTGCCGATCCGACCTGGGCGCAACTGAGCACCACCAATCCCTTCACCGACACCAGCGGCCAGCCGCATCGGTTCTACCGCGTCTTTTTCCCGTAAGGCGGAAATGTCCACCGCCAGCGCCTCCGTCCTCGAACAGTTCAAGGCGCCTCTCCAGCTCCGCCGCTTTCCGCTGCCTTCGCGTCCGGAGCCGGGCGCGGCGCTGGTGCGCGTCGAGATGGCCGGCATCTGCGGCACGGACGTGCACTTGTGGAAGGGCGAACTGCCCATCGCCCTGCCGGTCATCCTCGGACACGAAACTGTCGGCCGCATCGAACAACTGGGCGAAGGCGTCGAGTCGGATTGGACGGGGGCGCCGCTCCAGGTCGGCGACCGCGTGACGTGGAACCCGTCCGCCGCGTGCGGCGCCTGCTACTATTGCGCGGAGAAACGGCTGCCGACCCGTTGCACTTCGCGGCGGGCCTACGGCATCGGCTATCGGTGCGACCAGGCGCCGCACTTTCTGGGCGGTTACGCGGAGTTCCATTACCTGCGGCCGCGCACGACCATTTTCAAGCTGCCGGACGACTTGCCTACCGAGTCGATCATCGGCGCGGGCTGCGCGTTGAACACCGCCATCCACGGCGTCGAGCGCACCGGCATTTCCTGGCGAGACAGCGTGGTCGTCCAGGGCGCCGGGCCGGTCGGCATCTCGGCCCTCGCGGCAGCCCGGAGCGCGGGCGCGGCGCGGGTCATCGTCCTCGGCGCCCCCAAACCGCGGCTGGAACTCGCCAAACGTTTCGGAGCCGATCATGTCATCGACATCGACGAAGCGCGGACACCCGCCGACCGCATCGATGCCGTGCGCGGGCTCACGGGCGGCCACGGGGCGGACGCGGTGCTCGAATGCGCCGGTGTTCCGGCCGCCGTGGTCGAAGGCATGGAGATGTGCCGCGACGGGGGGCGCTACCTGATCCTGGGGCACTATTGCGACGCGGGTCCGGTGTCGTGGAACCCGCACGTCGTGACGCGCAAGCAACTCACGGTGATTGGCTCCTGGTCGAGCGAGCCGCGCCACCTGAAGGCGGCGATGGGTTTCCTGCGCGACAACCGGGACCGGTTCCCCTTCGCGCAGATGGTGTCGCACCGGTTCCGGCTCGAGGAGGCCAACGAAGCGCTGGCGACCACGGCAGCCTGGAAGTCGGCCAAAAGCGTGCTGGTGCCGGCGGGCGCGTGATCCGGGAGAGTAGTCAACCGGCAGAGACGTGCAGAATCGAGTGGCCGTCCCGACGAAAAGCGGCGTCGCGTCCGACTTGCCACCGCAGTTCGAACCACGAATGAACACGAATCTGGAAGCGCCGATGGAAGTCACGGATAGCACCGATTGGCACGCATTCATTCGGAAAGAATCGATGAACGCCGGGTCCTCATTCGTGTTTATTCGTGTCCATTCGTGATTGAGAAGGATTCGGTAAAGTTCAGGCTCCCTTCCGCCTTCGACCGGCAAATCCTTCCCACGCACGCCGCGCCGGCTGGCAATTCTTGCCGGTGCGTGTCTGGTGTAGCTGCGACCGTGAGGTCGCGGATTGGTTCATTTAATCTCCATTCTGCACCACCCGATAGAAATGCCGTCACGCGGTCGGGGCGTGCCGTTTACGGGTTGTCCTTACGCACAGGGTCCAGCGTCCGCTGTTGAATCCCAACGGGATTCCATCCTTCAGCCCAGCGTTGCGACGAAGGAGCTACGCTGGGTTAGCCGGCAACAACTATTTCCGTCTACCCTGAAAGGGTTGAATCGAGGGCGCGAATCGCGCGGAGGAAGATCGGATGCAACCCTTTCAGGGTTGGCCCGGCTTCGGATACGTGACCCAGGGTAGCTCGTGCCTCGCAACCCTGGGCTGAAGGCTGCAATCCCTTCGGGATTGACTGAACTGCCCGCCGACGGCTTCCAATCCACCCGGCCCCGGCTCTCGGCATCACTCATGCTCAATCTTGAATCGTGCACAGGCAATGCCCGGCAGCGTTATGACGATCATGGATTATGTTTACCTTGGGTTGATTGGGCTCGCGGCTCTCGTGTTCTATTGCCACGGCTTCTTTGCCGGCGTCAAACGCAGCCGCCGCGTTTACGAAGCCCTGCTCGGCAGCGCGGACCCGGAGCCGGTGCCTCGCGACGAAACCTCGCCCGAGTTCGACGCGCCTGCACGGCAAACCGGCATCCAGCATCCACGCCTTCCCTACCGCGGCCGGGAACTGCGCGGCGACTTCGGCGACAACTGATTGGGCTGGCTGCATTTACACGACTCTACTCCTATGAACGATTCATCGCCGCCACCTGTCACGACAGCTCCTCAACAAGTCAAGGCGTTCCCGCACCAGGCCGCGAAGGCGAGCTGGGCCAGCGCTGCGCTTGTGTTTATCCTCGTCGCTTTCGGGAGACGCACGGGTGCGACTGTCGTTATCGAGCTTATAGCTTTGGCGCTAATGCTCGTTGGGTTGGCCCTCGGCGTCATCAGCTTGTTCGGCATTCGGAGGCACGGCACGAAGCACATCCTTGCGCCCGCACTTGTCGGCATCCTCATCAACGGCCTGCTGCTCTCCATTTTCGTCACCAATTTCCTGGCCGCGAGAGCGAGGGCGCAACATCGCACGAGCGCTTTGACAGTGCCGGTCCTCCATGTGGATTCAGAACTGCCGGATCGAAGTCATCAATTCAGGCCTTCGGCCTGGCGAGGGCCCAATCGCAACCCGTCTCAGCGCCGGGCATTCGCTTGAGCCTGGGAGATAGGCGATATGGAGTGGTTTGCTGAATGGTTTGCCGATGAGCCACAGCGCGGAAAGACCGTCCTGACCGTAATTGCGCTTGCGGTCACGACCGTGATTATCTGCCTCGGGAGGAAAAGACTCTCATTGGCAGTTCCAATTGCGTTGGTGTTCTTGTTTCTGGCTGCGGTTTCAATCCCCAGTGCCATTCCGGCGCGGCCTGCTGCTTATCGGAACGCGTGCATTTACAACCTGGGGATGATCCGGGATGCGAAGATTCAGTGGGCGAAAGCAAATAACAAACTGGCTGGTGACGTTCCTACGGAGGACGACCTCTGTCGCACGAACGGTGGTATTGGATTTCTCCGTTTCCGACTAACCTGTCCAAGTGGCGGCATCTATACAGTTGGGTCCATGCGTCAGAATCCGACTTGCAGCCGCTCAGATAAAGGGCACCGATTGGAGTGAAGGTAGGGCAGGCGTCTCGCCTGCCTGCCCGCGAAGCGGCCAAACGAGGTGGCGCCTTCGGCGCTGGGCAGGCGAGACGCCTACCCTACGATCCAGCCGCAATCTCAACGGTCGTGGTCTTTTCATGATGCGCCCTGGAAGCCAAACCAGTGCAATCCCGCGCTTGCCCGGCTCCTTCCGGCCGGTATGCTTCGGCGCGTGATGATCCCGCACTGCCGCGTTCTCCGCCCCGCTTTACTTCTCCCATTGCTGGCCGCCGCGCCGTTCCTCTGCGCCCAGGAGTCCAGTTCCACCAAGGCTCCGACGGACCCCATCGCCCGCATTCGCGACGAGGGGCTGAACCGCTCGCAAGTGATGAAGACCGTGAGCTATCTCACCGATGTCATCGGGCCGCGGCTTACCGGGTCGCCCGGGATGAAACGGGCCAACGAATGGACCCGCGACCAACTCGCCTCTTGGGGCCTGACCAATGCCCAGCTCGAACCGTGGGGACCGTTCGGCCGCGGCTGGTCCCTCAAGCACTTTTCCGCGCAACTTCTCTCCCCGCGCGTCATGCCCCTCATCGGCGTCCCCAAGGCCTGGTCACCCGGCGTCGATTACCCGATCGTAGGCGACGTCGTCTATGTCGAGGCCAGCAAGGAATCCGACCTCGATAAATACAAAGGCAAACTCAAAGGCGCGATCATTCTCACCGCGCCGCCCCACGAACTGAAGCCCCGCTTCGAGCCAATGGCCACGCGCATAAGCGAAACCAATCTCCTCCGCCTCGCCAACGCCGGGGAACCCGGCCCGCGCAGCCCGCCCCCGTCAGAAATTGAACGCCCGCCCCGCACATTATCCACCAATACTTCCACGGCGACTTCCACCAACACCCCACCTCGCACCAACGCACCGCCCGGTTTTTCGCGCGGCGGGTTTTCCCGCACCCCATTCTTCATGATCGAAGGCGCCGCCATGCTTGTCACTCCCAGCTACGCCGGGTTTGGCGGGTCGGTCTTTGCGGATTCTGCCGTTGTCCCGACCGGCGGTACTGCCACCAACCTGACCGGCCGTTCCGGATGGTCCACGAACGCCCCGCCATTCCTGCCGCAAATCGCCCTCAATGCCGAGCACTACAACCTCCTCGTCCGCCTGGCCCAGCGCGGCGAAAAGCTCCGCGCCCAGATCGAACTCCAGGCCCAATACCACACCGACGACCTCATGGCCTACAACACCGTCGCCGAAATCCCCGGCTCCGACCTCAAGGACGAACTGGTCATGCTCGGCGGCCATATGGATTCCTGGCACGGCGGCACGGGCGCCACCGACAATGGCGCGGGCGTGGCCGTGTGCATGGAAGCCGTCCGCATCCTCCAGGCCGCCGGGCTCCATCCGCGCCGCACCATACGCATCGCCCTCTGGAGCGGTGAAGAACAAGGCTTGCTCGGTTCCCGCGCCTACGTCACCAAACACTTCGGCTACTACACGAACGTCACGGGCGACCAACGGCTGGCCGCGCGGGCCGAATCGCCTCGCAGCCGCGAACAGAGCGAGGAACGTCTGCGCCAGACCAGTTCAAGCCGCCGCCCCGAACGCAAACTTGTGCCTGGCCCTGAACACGAAAACTTCTCCGCTTACTTCAATCTCGATAACGGCGCCGGCAAGATTCGCGGCATCTATCTTCAGGGCAACGAAGCCACCCGACCCATCTTCCGCCGCTGGATGGCTCCCTTTGCCGACCTCGGCACCGAGACCCTCACCCTCTCCAACACGGGCGGCACCGACCATCAATCCTTCGACGGCGCCGGCCTGCCCGGCTTCCAGTTCATCCAGGACGCGCTCGACTACTGGACCCTCGCGCATCACTCGAACATGGACACGCTCGAACGCGTCGTGCCCGAGGACCTCATGCAAGCCTCCGTGGTGATGGCCGCCTTCGTCTACCAGGCCGCGATGGCCGACGAGAAAGTCCCACGCAAGCCGGAGCGGAGAACTCCGTGACACGCCAGGCTTGAGTTCGCCGTGGAGGATGTCCAAGAAATTCATTTCAACCACGAATGGACACGAATCAGGCCGGGCGGAGGGGAAACACGGATTGCACGGATTGACACGGAGTCGTTCCGTGAAAGTCGGTGAAATCCGTGTCCACCCGATTCGTGTCTATTCGTACTACTATCCGTGAAAGTTTTGTCAGCGTGCACGAATTTTGACCGCAAAGAACGCAAAGACCACAAAGAGAAGCCATTCACTCTCTGCGTTCTCTGCGTTCTTTGCGGTTAGCGACTTTGGTTGCGGCGTCAGCCGCGCTGTGTTCATTCGTGGTTGAAGCCTTCTGTCCGAAATGAGGTGCGGCTTCGAGGTCCACGGCGCAGATTGACCGGCTGTTGCCCCATGAGTAGTCTCTGGACGTGAACAATCCAAGGCCCAGGATCCTCGCCCTGTTTGCGCTTCTCCTGGCCCTGCTTCAGCCCGTGGCGGCGCAGCAGCGCAGTGCCACCGCCACACGGCAGCCACTCTGGAAAATCGAGGGCAAAGCAGCCACGGTCTATCTGCTCGGCTCGGTTCACCTCCTGAAAAAGGAGAATTATCCCCTGGCGGCCCCGATTGAGGCGGCCTTCGATCGAGCAAAGGTGGTTGTCTTCGAGACAGACATTGAAGCCTTCGAAAAGCCGGAGTTCCAAATGAAGCTCCTCAGCAAGAGCGCCCTGCCCGAAGGGGATACGCTCCGCAACCACTTGTCGCCGAAATTGTATGAGCAGTTAGCCACTCAATCGAAGGAGAGTGGCCTGCCCTCCGGAGCCATCGAAAAACTCAAAGCGGGACTCGCCGCGCTGACTATCGAGCATCTCGAAATGCAGAAGCTAGGCCTGGATGAGAAGCTTGGCGTGGACTACCACTTCTTCCAGAGAGCCCGTAAAGCAGGCAAAGAAATGATTGGGCTCGACACGCCCGACTTTCACTTGGAACTACTGACTGGACTATCCAAAGAAGAGGGTGAGGCGATTCTCAGAAGCACCCTCGAGGACATCCGCACCTTGAAGCAAGACCTCCCGCAGTTGCTCAAATCCTGGCAGACCGGCGACATGAAAACCCTGGCCAACTTGCTCAACGAAGAGATGGAGAAAGATCCTGCTCTTTACAAGCGACTCGTCGTGGACCGGAACAAACGCTGGGTTCCCAAAATCGAGGAACTAGTCCGCGGGGACAAAGACGCGATCATCATCGTGGGCGTCGGCCATCTCGCCGGCAAGCAAAGCGTCATCGAATTGCTGGAGAAGAACGGTCTCAAAGTGACGCAGCAGTGAGCGAAGTGCGGGGACAAGGGAGTCCGTTGAAGCGTTAAATCGTTGAAACGTTAAATCATTAATGAGCGCGGGCCTGCTCGTTTCAACGATTCAACGCTTTAACGATCCAACGATTCACCACTCCTCCTGCCCAAAAAGGCTGTTCCAAATCTTGCGCATTTTGTGCCGGGCGCGGAACGCTTTCACTTTTACGAGAGCGACGGACCAGCCGGTCCGGCGGCTGATCTCCTCGGTGCTCCGTTCCTCGAGGTGCAGGAGCGTGACGACCAGCCGCTCGTCAGGCTTGAGGCGGGCAAGGAGTTTTTCGAGGATTTCCCGGGCCGCGCTGCTTCGCTCTCCCGGCAGCTCGGTCTTCGAGGAGGCAAGGTGCTGCACGACGGCTTCTTCTTCCTCGCTCAGGTCGCCCATGCGCAACTCGGGACGCGCCGCCTCGTGCTTGAGTTGATTGATACAAGTGTTGACGGTGATGCGCGATACCCAATGTTCCAGCGGCACCAGCCCGGAGAACTGGTCGAGCTTCCGGAAAATCTTTGCGAACACGGCTTGCGTCAAGTCCTCCTCCTGAGTGCGGCGCGGCAGGTGGCTGCGGACGGACTTGATGACCGTCGGGTAAAGGCGCTGGACGAGCGAGCGGGCAGCCGCTTCGTCGCCTTCGAGCACGCGGGCGACCCAGGTCCTATCGTCAAGTTCTTCCGAGCGCGCCGCTGGCTCGGCCGGCGCAGGGTCGGCCCGACGGACCGCCCTGACCGGCGATTGGAGCCGCAAGCCCCGGCGGCTCGACAATTCGGCGTGCCAACCCGGAACGGCTCGAAGGCTCAGTGTCGATGCAGTCATGAAAATCGTTGCTTTCACCTCTACATGCGCAGGGCGGCCGAAGAGTCCGCAAAGAATTCTCGCTGAAAATTGGGGACCCGTGCGACTTGATGAATCATGCTCCTTTCAAGGCACTTACTGGAATCGTTGAAGCGTTAAAACGTTGAATCGTTGAATCGGCAGCGGGCTATCCCGATTCAACGATTCAACGGTTCAACGATTCAACGATTCAACGATTCAACGATTCAACGATTCAACGATTCAACGATTCAACGATTCAACGATTCAACGATTCAACGATTCAACGATTCAACGATTCAACGATTCAACGATTC
>Ga0137374_10001587_pt1 | contig 26001 bp, 25 predicted proteins | sample SagtaG_20_FD_104811 | JGI IMG/M metagenome (GOLD analysis project Ga0137374, IMG submission 104811) | Vadose zone soil microbial communities from Sagehorn Ranch, Mendocino, California, USA - Sage1_R_100_16 metaG | ecosystem: Environmental > Terrestrial > Soil > Vadose zone | place: USA... | reverse complement strand
TCCGATGACCGCGTGCAGGCGCAGCTCACCGGTGTTGATGTACCGGCTCGTGAACGTGTCGGTGAACCCCGCAGGGAGGTTCGGCGCACCGGAGACGGAGACGGGGCCTTCGGGGGTGGACAGTGGGGCGGAGGATGAGCTCATGAGGATCTCCCGCACGGCCTCGCCACCACGCGGGCCGACGAATTCAACGCCGACCTGCTCGAGTTCATCCAGTCCGGTGCGCAGCGCGTCTCCGTGCCGTCCGAAGGCGCGGCGCCGCTCACGCATTGAGGGGACGACGAGGTCCGTCGTGATGGACGGCGCAGCCGAGCGCGCGAGTCGCCGAACGTCCTCGCGCTCGCTGCCGAGGCGGCTGCCCTCTGCGCCCGCGCTTTCGCGGAGCAGCAACCGAGCGCCCGTGGAACGCGGCGCAAAGTTGAAGGGTCGCGGCGCCGAGGCCGAGCAGCACCGAGCACGCGACCGCCCGTATCTCCTGAAGAGCCAGCGGCGGCGCCTGTAACGCCCCGGAGCCTTGCCTACACTTACGTGAAGGTTCGGACGGCACCACTCCGGATCCCACAGGAGGTCACCGTGTACGCATCGAAGATCGCTCGTGCCCGCTTCGCTCTCGTCGCAGCGGGCGCTGCCCTGACCATCTCGCTCTTTCCGTCACCGTCGCGGGCCGCTGCCGAGGACGCCGCGAAGAAGGAGAAGAAGATGCCGTCCTATCCGGCCCTGATGAAGATGGACCCCAAACAAGTCGAGAGCATGATGGACACTGACAAATCGGGCTATGTCAGCCGCGAGGAGTTCATGAAGTTCTACGAGGCGCTCTTCGACCGCCTCGACCGCGACAAGAACCAGCAACTCACCCCCGCGGAGTTCACGGACAAGGGGTAGGCCCCCTTCGCCTGCTCGCGCTCGCGACCGCCCTGCTCGTCGGGCGCCGCTCGGTGCGCGAGTGCAGAGGTCGGTCGCGAGCCGCCGAGGTCCGTCGTGGTGATAACGCGAGGATTCAAGAGCAGGCGGCCGCGCGCCGACCCGTAGCGGGTTCCCCCCGGTCAGTACGTCACGGACGACTTCCCGGTCCTATCCGCCGGCCCGACCCCACGCACGCCACTTGACGCATGGTCGTTCGCGCTCCGGGACGTGGACGACAGCGAGCACGTCAGGTCCCTCCATGATCGGCGATGGCGCCGACGAGCCGTGCGGCGTCTGCCAGGAACGCGTCGCAGGTCACGGTGACGCCGGACGATAGGAACGCGTAACCCGCGTCCGCGTGGATCCGGGGCTGACCTCCGGCCCATTGGGCCGGTCGCACGTGCAGCGCATCCTGCGCCACAAGGACGTCCGCCTCACCGCCTCGACCTACGGACACCTCAGCATCGAGGACATGCGCGAGGGGCTCGCGCGGTTCGGGGTCCATCTTCATCATGGCGGCCCCTGTCGGCGGCATCTGGCCCTTCGAGGCGTCGCTCTGCCGGACGCGGTGTCGGTCGCCGCCCGAACCACAGTGGCGGCGGCTAACACACAGCAACGAGCACGAACAGCCCTGCGGCACGGCCACCTCTCATCGCGAACATCGGCTCCCCTCCCTGTGAGCGTCAGAGGCCCGCTTATTTGGCAACTGCGCTCGGCGTGCAGTCCACCACGGTGCACACCGACCGTCCGCAAATATGGCCTTCCGTACGTGAGACGGCAGGCGTGCCCGGTCGTCGTCCTGCGGCTCACACCGACACGCCCCGCTCTGGGCGCCCCATTGAGCACGCCGTCGCGACGCGGAGGGCATGTGGATCGCGTCTCCCCAGTCGAATCCGGCAACGATGGCCCTCTCGATGTGGAGCGCGTCCATGAGCGCGACGATGTCCACGGCAACCGCGGACTGCTGGGCGTTCCGGAACGTGTCGCTCGCGAGGAAGCGCGTCGTGCCGTAGCCGCGCAGATACGGGACGATCACCCGGTAGCCCGCCGAAGCCAGGAGCGGGGCGACTTCGACGTAGCTGTGGATGTCGTAGGGCCAGCCGTGCAGGAGAATGACCGCGGGACCACCGCTCGGACCGGCCTCGGCGTATCCGACGCTCAGGAGGCCCGCATCGACCTGCTTCAGCGACGTGAAGGACGTGTTCGCCCCCGGCCTCGCCGCCGACGGAGCCGCCGGTCGCGTCCCGCTCGGCTGTGCGCTCGCGGACCCGAGCGCCCCGAGCCGGGCGGCGGCGATCGTCATGGCTGCAGCGCCGAGGAGGCGGCGGCGACCGGGGTCGATGTCTTCGCTCATGACGTGGCCTCCCCTCGGCGAAGCGACACCCGGTCGCCGCCTCATCCGAACGTGAACGCAAACGCCTCGACGCCGGGGTCGAGGAACTCGATCTCGAACTTCCGATCCACTATGGGCTTCGGCTGCCGGATCAGCTGGTACATCCGCTGCTCGGTGACCGTGCCATTCCCCTGCTCGTCGACGTCGATGCCGTGGGCGGTGCCGGGCGGCCGCCCGTCGATGAGCACGCGGAACCGCACCGACGCGCCTCGCTCCGCCGGCCCCATGATGAGATGGACGTCGCGGGCATGGAAGCGATAGGCGATCCGCCCTCCGGGCTCGTCGAGCGCGGAGGCGTGCTTGCGCAGCATCCAGGCGCCCTCGAGGGCCCACTCATCGGGCCCGAGCCGCGCGGGGGCAGTGTACAGGTGATGCTCGTCCCAAGGCGCACCCCCAGGAGCCACGAGGCGCTCGGTGCGCCCATAGCCGACGTAGGTCTCCGGAGACCTCAGGTCGGCCAGGTCGGCGGGCGCTTCCACGCCACCGCCCTGCACCGTGACCAGCTGGCGACCGACGCCGTCGTGCCCTGCCTCCGCCAAGAGCCGTTGAATGACCCGCTCGGAGCGTTCGTAGTCGCCCTCGCCGAACTGGTGATGTCGAACGTGCCCCTGGGCATCGACGAAGTAGAGCGCCGGCCAGTATTCGTTCTCGAAGGCGCGCCAGATCGCGCGGTCGCTGTCGACGGCGACCGGAGGGTCGATCCCGATGTCCTTCACGGCGCGGCGGACGTTCTCGAGGTTCCTCTCGAACTCAAACTCGGGCGTGTGCACGCCGATGACGACCAGCCCCTGATCCCTGTACTTCTCGGCCCACGCGCGAACGTGGGGGAGCGTGCGCCGCCAGTAGATGCACGTATACGTCCAGAACTGGACGAGGACGACCTTCCCGCGCAATTGCTCGGCGGTGAGTGGCTGCGAGTTGAGCCACAGCGTCGCGCCGGCGAGGGAAGGCAGCTCACCTTCGACGCGTAGTGGAGCCGCTTCGGCGGTCATCCGTCGAGCCCCGCTCTCGTCACCGGCCGAAGGCTCCAGGAAGCCCGCGAGCGCGCCCGCGAGCATCGCGTCGGTGAATACCCGGCGTGCTCTCATATCCCGCGCATCCCGTTCGCAACGAGCGAAAAAGTCATCATCGTGACCGTCGGAGTGCAAGCGACGAGCGGTCCGTACGTCCCCCGGCTCGTGACGGCTCGAACGCACCGTCCCATCCTGCGATAGGGCCACCAGCCAACCGGTCGTCCCGGATTTGCAACCGTCCAGTGGCCAGGCTGTCGCCCTCAGGCCGTTCCCTGACCGGCAACCGGCGGCCGCGCTCCTTCCGCGCCCCGAGCCCCCGTGCGCGCCAGGAACGCGTGAACCGTCGCGATCACCTGCGCGCCCTCGCCGACCGCGGCGGCGACCCGCTTGGTCGAGCCCGCGCGCACGTCGCCGATCGCGAACACGCCCTCCCGGCTGGTCTCGAGCGCCTGCCGGCCCTCGGCGACGTCCGCGCCCGTTCGAACGAACCCCTTGGCGTCGAGCGCCACGCCCGACCCGGAGAGCCACGACGTGTTCGGTTCCGCACCAATGAATAGGAACAGATGTCGGATGGCTCGGCGCGTCTCCTTCCCCGAGGGCACGTGGCGCCAGCGGATGGCCTCCAGGACCCCGCGGTCCCCCTCGAGCGCGGACACCTGCGTCTGGAGCAGCACCTCGACGTTCGGCAGCCCCCCGGTGCGATCGACGAGATAGCGGGACATGCTCGCCTCGAGGCTCCCGCCGCGCGCGAGCAGCCACACCTTGGCCACCGCGCTCGCGAGATACACCGCCGCCTGTCCCGCCGAGTTGCCGGCCCCCACCAGCGCCACCCCCTGCCCGGCGCAGAGCTTCGCCTCCAGGGGCGAGGCCCAGTAGTGGACGCCGGCGCCCTCGAACGACGCGAGGTTCTCGACGTCGAGGCGCCGATACCTGGCGCCGCTGGCGATCACCACGGCGCGAGCACTGATCCGTTCACCGTTCGCGAGGCGGATCTCGAATCGCGCCGCGTCGCGGCCCTCCTTCTCCTCCAGGCCGACCACCTCGTCGGGGATCGCCATCTCGGCGCCGAACTTCTGTGCCTGGTTGTAAGCGCGAGCCATGAGCGCCATCCCGCTGATCCCGGTCGGGAACCCGAGGTAGTTCTCGATCCGCGCCGACGCGCCCGCCTGCCCTCCGAAGGCGCGGCCGTCGAGCACGATGAGGGATAGACCTTCTGATGCGCCGTAGACGGCGGCGGCGAGACCCGCGGGCCCGGCGCCGACGATCGCGACGTCGTGGATCTCCTTCGGATCAAGCGTTCGGACGAGGCCGAGGCACCTCGCGAGCTCGACCTCTCTCGGATTCCGCAGCAAGGAGCCGTTCGGGCAGAGCACGATCGGCAGGTGCTCCGCGTCCGCGTGGAAGCCCTCGATGAGCGTCCGCGCGCTCGCGTCGGTGTCCGGGTCGAGCTCGTGGTGCGGATGGCCGTTCCGCGACAGGAATCCGGCCAGCCGGAGCACGTCACCGCTTCCGGCCCGGCCGACGATCACCGGCCCGCCAACGCCGCTCTCGAGCAGGCCGACGCGCCGCAGGATGAGCGCGCGCATGATGCGCTCTCCCAGCTCGGCCTCCGCCACGAGCACGTCCCTCAGTCTCCGGGAGGGGATGACGAAGGCGTCGACCGGCCTCGTGGCTCGCAGGTCGACGAGCGATGGCTGCCCCGAGAGTTGGGCGAGCTCCCCCGTGAACGAGCCGGGGCCGTAAGTGAGGATGTGCTGGTCGCCGCCGAGCACGCTGTGCTGGCTCAGCGCGACCTCGCCGCTCACGATGACGAACATGCCGGGGCTGACCTCCCCGGTCGCCACCAGCCGTTCGCCTGCGCGGAAGGCGCGCCGCTCGCCGAAGCGCCGCAGCCGTTCGATCTCGGCCGGATCGAGGACCGGGAACATCTGGTCGTAGCGGGTGTCGAACGTCGAACGCGCGGTCGAAGCCATGCTGCCAGGTCCCTAGCGACGCCCTGCGCGCTCCGCCATCCCACCCTATCTCCATCGCATCCTGAGCTCGCCTCGTCCCACCGGCGCGAGGCCCGGCGCCCTGCCTTACTCCTGCGGTTCCAGAAGCGCTTGAACCCCTCGCGATGCCACCGGATCACCGTGGCAGGCTGGACGATCGCCAGGGCGTACCGCCACCCATCCCAACGGCGGGCCAGGATGATCCACAGCGCGCGGTCCCACCTCCCGAAGCGAGGCGGTCGATCGCCGAGAGCTCGGCTGAGGACCCCGATCTGGTGGCGAAGTGCCAGGTTCTCCAGAGCGAGTTCCCGCGTCGGCCGAAAGGATGACCTGGCGGCCCGAAGAATGATCCTCGTCAAGCTCAACACCCGACGAACGCTACCTGCGCAAGACGCTGCGGCTCAACTGCTTTCGTGCGGATGGGGTTTTCGGTAGGTACACCACGTCGTGCCCGGCGCGCGCGAAGAGCGTCCCGAGCTTGCCGCCCATCAGCCCCGAACCGAGGATGCCGACCCGCATGCTGCACCTCCTCACCTGAATGTTTCCAGCTCCGCTCGGATCGCCTTCAGGAGCTGCTCGCGGCTCATCTGCCAGAAGATGCGGCCGCGGCGCAGGAAGACGTGGCGGACGAGGCGGCCGCCGTGCGCCTCGACCCGCTTCGCGAACGCGTCGGTCTCCGCCTGCTCGAAGCGGCTGTTGCCCGTCGTGACGAGCACGACCTCCTTGCCCGTGAGGTCGGCCCTGCTCCACGTAGGCCCAGACCGGCGTCGCCGGGCGGAACATCCAGGTCGGCGACACGAGGAACACGCGGCGCGCCGGAGCGAGGTCGATGGGCTCGACCCGGATCGGTGGGAGCGCCTGCGCCCTCGCGTCCGAGACGGCTCGCCCCTGGCCCGAGAAGTCGCGCGGGTAGTCCGCGTCGATCCTGGCGATGGGCGCGTTGAACGTGCGCGCGATCTCGCGGGCCACGGCCTCCGTGTGGCCGGAGCGCGAGTAGTAGACGACCGCGACGTCGCCGTTCGGCTCGCCTTGTGGCGAGATCACGGAGGCCCGCTCGATGACCGAGAGCCATGAAGACCGCTCCCTTTCCCCAGCTCCAGGCGTTCCTCGCCGTGGCGCGCCTGCGCAGCTTCAGCAGCGCGGCGCGCGAGCTCGGCGTCTCGCGGTCCGCGGTGAGCTACTCGGTGCGGCAGCTGGAGGATCAGCTGCGCGTGGTGCTGCTCACCCGCACGACGCGCAGCGTGTCGCTGACGGATGCGGGAAGGCGCCTCCTGGAGACGGCAGGCCCTGGGCTCGGCCAGGCGCTGGCTGCCCTCGCCAACGTGGGGGCCCAGCCCGGGGAGGCGGTGGGTCGGCTTCGGCTCTCGGCCCCACGGATGGCGGTGGCCTTCGTCATCAACCCGGTGCTGCCCACCTTTCGCGCACGCCACCCGCGCGTCGAGGTGGAGGTCGACATCGAGGACCGCTTCGTGGACATCGTCGCGGAGGGCTACGACGCGGGCGTGCGCCTGAGCGAGGCCATCGAGCGTGACATGGTGCAGGTGCGCCTCACCGACGCCTTCCGCTTCGTGGTGGTGGGCGCACCCAGCTATCTCGAGCGCCACGGCACGCCCGAGAAGCCCCAGGACCTCTTGCGCCACGAGTGCATCACCTTCCGCGCGCAGACGACGGGGACGCTCTACGCCTGGGAGCTGGAGCGGGGCCGCAAGACGTGGCGCGTGCCGGTGCGCGGGGGCGTGGTCACCAACGACAGCCAGCCCCCTGAGCTGTTTCTGGAACTGGACCGGGCTCATCGCAGTCACCGCCTTGAACTGGTGCTGCAGGCTCGACACGCTCATCCCGAGGCGACGCGCGAGCGCGTCCACGCGGAGAGGCTTGTCGTACGCGTCGCGGATGAGCCCTATCGCCTTCGCCATCCGCTGCGCGCGTCCGCCGACCAGCGCGATCTCCCGCAGCCGGGCCCCCTCCTCTCCCACCGCGAGCCGGTACGCGATTTCGCGGAGGACGAGTGGAGCGGGATGCCGACCGTCTACCCGTGCGTCCCGGGCCACGAGATCGTCGGCCGCGTCACGAAGGTCGGCTCGGCCGTCACGAAGTTCCGCACGGGAGACGTCGTCGGGGTCGGTTGCCTCGTCGACTCGGACGGCACCTGCCCGTCCTGCCGGGAGCACTACGAGCAGTTCTGCCCGAGCGCCGTCTACACCTACAACTCGCCGGACCGGCACAGCGGCAAGGTGACCTACGGCGGGTACTCGGACAGCGTGGTCGTGGACGAGCGGTTCGTCCTGCGCGTCCCGAAGAACCTCGACCTCGCCGGCGCCGCGCCGCTCCTGTGCGCGGGCATCACCACGTGGTCGCCGCTGCGCCGCCAGGGCGTGACGAAGGGCAAGAAGGTCGGCGTCGTCGGGCTGGGCGGCCTCGGGCACATGGGCGTGAAGTTCGCCCGCGCCCTCGGCGCGCACATCGCCGTCTTCACCACGAGCCCGGCGAAGACGGAGGACGCGCTCCGGCTCGGCGCGCACGAGGTCGTCGTCTCCAAGGACGCGAACGCGATGTCGAAGCTGGCCGGCAGCTTCGACATGATCCTCGACACCGTCTCCGCGGTGCACGACCTCCACCCGTACCTGCACGCCCTGAAGCGCGACGGCAACCTCACGCTCGTCGGTGCTCACGACCAGCCCCACGCCGTCTCGGCGTTCGGCCTCATCTTCGGGAACAAGAGCCTCTCCGGCTCGCTCATCGGCGGCATCCAGTCCACCCAGGAGATGCTCGACTTCTGCGGCGAGCACGGAATCACCTCCGACGTCGAGGTGATCCCGATCCAGAAGGTGAACGATGCGTACGAGCGCCTGCTCAAGTCGGACGTGAAGTACCGCTTCTCGATCGACATGGCGTCGCTCCGGAACGAGTGAGCGCCGTCGCGCTCGGCCGCACGTCATCACTCGTGGAGCCGGCCTCGCGAGGGGCCGGCTTCGTCGTGTCTGCCCGCCCGGGGATCGGGTTGCAGGATCGTTCAACGAATTTGCACGACGGTCCATCCCGCACGGCCGTCCACGGCCACAGATCGGGCTCAGGAAGCTGAAGCGTCCGATCGTGAAGGTTTCCTGCACGGCCCATGCGCCTTCCAGCCGTTTCGCGAACGCCGTCGGGCGCGTACGTTTCAGGCGAAGAAGGCGCCGAGTGAACGGCGCCCGAGGAGAACCGATGGAGAAGCGGAAGCTGGGAAGCAGTGGTCCCGAGGTCTCGGCGCTCGGCTACGGCGCGATGGGCCTCTCGGCGCTCTACGGACCGCCGACCGAGCGCGGCGAAGGCATCCGCATCATCCGCGCGGCGGTCGAGGGCGGTGTGACGTTCTTCGACACGGCGGAGGCGTACGGTCCCTTCACGAACGAGGAGCTCGTCGCGGAGGCGCTCGCGCCGTTCCGTGACGGCGTGGTGATCGCCACCAAGTTCGGCTGGGACATCGACCCGAAGACGGGGGAGCGGAGGCGTGGGCTGAACAGCCGGCCGGAGCACGTCCGGCAGGTCGTGGACGCCATGCTGAAGCGGCTGAAGGTCGAGACGATCGACCTGCTGTACCAGCACCGCGTCGATCCCGACGTCCAGATCGAGGACGTGGCCGGGACCGTGAAGGACCTGATCGCGGCCGGGAAGGTGACGCACTTCGGCCTCTCCGAGGCGAGCGCCGCCACGATCCGCCGCGCGCATTCCGTGCAGCCGGTGACGGCCATCCAGAGCGAGTACTCGCTTTGGACGCGCGACGTCGAGGACAACGGCGTGTTCGCGACGTGCGAGGAGTTGGGCATCGGCTTCGTCCCATGGAGCCCGCTCGGCGCTGGCTTCCTCACGGGGAAGATCGACGCGAAGACGACTTTCCACGCAGGAGACTTCCGCAACGCGTCGCCGCGCTTCACCCCCGAGGCGCGCGCGGCAAACCAGGCCGTCGTCGAGCTGCTGGAGGGTGTCGCGGCGAAGAAGGGCGCGACGCCGGCGCAGATCGCGCTCGCGTGGCTGCTGGCCCAGAAGCCGTGGATCGTGCCGATCCCCGGCACCACCAAGCTGCACCGGCTCGAAGAGAACATGGGCGCGGTGAACGTCGCGCTCACGCGCGACGACCTCCGCGCGATCGACGAGGCCGCCGCGAAGATCACGGTGCAGGGCGCGCGGCTTCCCGAGGCGGTGCTGAAGTTCTCGAACCGTTGAACGGTCCGGAGGAAGGCATGCAGAAGCGCAGGCTCGGAAGGAGCAATCTCGAGGTCTCGGCGCTCGGGTTCGGGTGCATGGGGCTGAGCTTCGGCTACGGGCCGCCGACGGACCGGAGCGAGGCGATCGCCCTCATCCGGACGGCGGTCGAGCGCGGCGTCACGTTCTTCGACACCGCCGAGATCTACGGTCCGCTCACGAACGAGGAGGTCGTGGGCGAGGCGCTCGAGCCGTTCCGGGGCCAGGTGGTCATCGCGACGAAGTTCGGCTTCAGGCCCGCGTTCGAGGGCGAGTCGCACTGGAGCGCGCTCGACAGCCGGCCGGAGCACATCCGGACGGTCGTCGAGGGCTCGCTGAAGCGGCTTCGGGTCGATGCGATCGACCTCTACTACCAGCACCGCGTCGACCCCGACGTGCCCATCGAGGACGTCGCGGGCACGGTGAAGGACCTGATCCGCGCGGGCAAGGTGAAGCACTTCGGCCTCTCGGAGGCGGGCGTGGAGACGATCCGGCGCGCGCATGCGGTCCAGCCCGTGACCGCGCTGCAGAGCGAGTACTCGCTCTGGTGGAGGAAGCCGGAGGAGGAGGTCATCCCGGCGCTCGAGGAGCTCGGCATCGGGCTCGTCCCGTTCAGCCCGCTCGGGAAGGGATACCTGACCGGAAAGATCGACGAGAAGACGGCGTTCGACAAGAACGACTTCCGCAACACCGTGCCCCGCTTCACGCCGGAGGCGCGCAAGGCGAACCAGGCCCTCGTCGAGTTGCTGGGCCGGGTTGCGCAGCAGAAGAAAGCGACGCCGGCGCAGGTCGCCCTTGCGTGGCTGCTCGCGCAGAAGCCGTGGATCGTGCCGATCCCGGGCACGACCAAGCGGCACCGGCTCGACGAGAACCTCGGCGGCGCGAACGTCCAGCTGACGCCCGAGGACCTCCGGAGCATCGACGACGCCGCCTCGAAGATCACGCTGACAGGGGCTCGCTATCCCGAGCCCCTGGAGGAGCGGGTCGGTCGCTAGTGGCAGGAGATCTCGGCCGATGAAGCGCGTCGCCGCGTTCATCTCGCTTTTCTTCCTCGCGTCTCCGTCGGCCCTTCCACAGAGCGCGGGCGGCCCACGGCCCGTCGCGCCGCGGTCGTCCTCACCCGGAGGTACTCAGGACATGCACATCACTCGTTCCGGCACGCAGCCGTCGCAGAAGGGTCCGGCCGAATGGTTCACCGGAGCGGTCCGCGTCGACCCGCTCTTCCCGGCGAGCGATCCGTCGCGCACCTCGGGTGCGCTCGTGAGGTTCGAGCCCGGCGCGCGCAGCGCGTGGCACACCCATCCGCTCGGCCAGGTGCTGATCGTCACGTCGGGTGTCGGCCGCGTGCAGCGATGGGGAGGTCCGGTCGAGGAGATCCGGGCGGGAGACGTGGTGTGGACTCCGCCCGGCGTGAAGCACTGGCACGGCGCGTCCCCGACAACCGCCATGTCGCACATCGCGATCCAGGAGCAGCTCGAAGGAAGGACCGTCGAGTGGATGGAGAAGGTCACCGACGAGCAGTACGGACGGTGAGGTTTACACCATGACGAACGTGCTGATCCTGGGGGCCGCCGGCCAGATCGCCCGCGTCGCCACCCGGCTGTTCCTCGAGACGACGGACGCGCACCTCACGCTCTACCTCCGGAACGCGCGGCGCCTTCGCGGGTTGCCGACCGACCGGACCCGCGTCGTCGAGGGCGACGTCCTCGACGCGAAGAAGCTGGGGGAGGCGATCAAGGGGCAGGACGTCGTCTACGCGAACCTCTCGGGCGACATGGAGGCGCAGGCGAAGGCCATCGTGAGGTGGTCGCGGCTCAGGGAAGCCCGAGGAGCGTGAACGCGATCCAGCTCGTCACCGCGCCCACGACGGACATCGACAGCCCCCAGATCAGCATGTTGCGGAACAGCTTGTTCTTGTCCGTCTTGGGGCCGGCGTTGGAGATGAACACCGCCCCCGTCGTCGAGAGCGGGCTCAGATCCACGATGAACCCGCACACGATGATCGAGGACACGAGCGCGAGGAGGTTCGTCCCGCCCACCTCCTTCAGGAGCGGCGGGGCCATGGGCAGGAACGCAGGCAGGATGACGCCGGTCGTGCTCGCGTAGGCGGAGACGAGCCCCGACCAGAAGCCGGCCACGAGGGTGACCGTATGCGCGGTGGACATCTTCGCGATGAGCTTCGCGAACAGGTCCATGCCGCCGACGGTGCTCATGAGGTTCACGAGCACCGTGACGCCGGTCACCATGAGGATGGTGCCCCACGGCATCCCCTTGATCGCCTTCGGCTCATCGACCGCCTTGAACAGGGATAGCAGCGCTCCGACGAGGAAGGCGCCGAGGCCGAGGTCCACCTTGAACGCGACCACCGCCACGATGAGCACGAAGATGCCGGCGAGGGTCGCAATCTGGTTGCGGTTGGGCGGCCCGGCCTTGACCTGCAGCATCGCCGCGGCGCTCTCCGTCTTTCCGGCGCGCCACAGCGCGAGCCCGCCGAAGAGGAAGTACGCGAGGACCGTTACCGCCGCGTGGACGATGAACATGTTGAGCCAGAGGTACCCGCCCACGCCGGTGAGCCCCACCTTGCCGAGGATGCTCGCCGAGATGATGCCGGGGGGCGCGATGGGCGACATCGCCCCCGCCTGCGCGCCGTTCCCGACCACGAGCGCCATCAGGAGCGGCGCGATCCCGACCTGCTCCGCGAGCAGCATCGCCGGCCCGGAGAGCAGCGCCGAGGTGGTGATCTGGCCGGGACCCATCGCCGAGAGCGCGAACGCGAGCGCGAACAGCGCGATCGGAAGGAGCGCCGCCCGTCCGCGCACCGCCCGGACCGCGAAGCTCGACACCTTCTCGAGCGTGCCGTTCGTGTTCGCGATCGAGAACAGGTACGTCGTCCCGGCGAGCAGGATGAAGAGGCTCGTCGGGAACCCCTTCACGATCGCGTCGGGCTTGATGCCGCCGAACCAGCCGACGATGAGCGACAGCCCGATCGCCAGCGCGCCGATGTTGAGCGAGCTGAAGACGACGGCGACGAGGATTGCGACGAGCAGCGCGATCAGCGAGATCACGGGAACGGACACGGTCTCTCTCGTTGGTAGGCTTACGAGCCGGCGAGGCGTTCGAGCGCGGCGGCGACGCCGCCCTTGCGAAAAGGCACCCGGGCGAGCGCGAGGCCCATCTCGATGCCGGCGAGCGTCCCCGCGAGCATGAGATCGTTGAAGTCGCCGAGGTGGCCGATGCGGAAGATCTTTCCCTTGAGCTTCCCGAGGCCGGTGCCGAGCGACATGTCGAACCGCTCGAGGATGAGCTTTCGAAGCGCGTCGGCGTCGTGGCCGGCCGGCATGAGGAGGGCGGTCAACGAGGCGCTGTACTCGCGCGGGTCGGTCGCGACGAGCTCGAACCCCCAGGCCTTCGCCGCCGCCCGCGTCGCCTCCGCGAGCCGCGCGTGGCGAGCGAAGACCGCGTCGAGCCCCTGCTCGTCCAGCATCGCGATCGCCTCGCGCAGCCCGTAGAGGAGGTTCGTCGCGGGCGTGTAGGGGAAGAACCCACCGGCGTTGTCCCGCAGCATCTGCTGCCAGTCCCAGTACGAGCGCGGCAGGCGCGCGGCCTTCATCGCCGCCATGGCCTTCTCGCTCAGGGCGGTGAAGGACAGGCCGGGCGGCAGCATGAGGCCCTTCTGCGAGCCGCTCAGCGACACGTCCACGCCCCACTCGTCGTGGCGGTAGTCGATGCACGCGAGCGACGACACGGTGTCGACGAGGAGCAGGGCGGGGTGCCGCGCGGCGTCGATGGCCTTGCGGATCTCGGGGATGCGGCTCGCCACCCCCGTCGAAGTCTCGTTGTGAACGACCGCGACCGCCTTGATGGCGTGGCCCGTGTCCTCGGCGAGCTTCGCCTCGACGACCTTCGGATCGACGCCAGTTCGCCAGTCTCCCGGAACGAACTCCACCGCGAGCCCGAACCGGAGCGCGATCTCCTTCCAGAGCGTCGCGAAGTGACCGGTCTCGAACATGAGCACCTTGTCGCCCGGCGACAGGGTGTTCACGAGCGCCGCCTCCCACGCGCCGGTGCCGGAGCCCGGATAGATCACGACCGGCGCCGAGGTCTTGAACACGGCGCGGAGGCCCTCGAGCACCTCCTTCCCGAGCCGCGCGAACTCGGGACCGCGGTGATCGATCGTCGGCTGCGCGAGGGCCCGGAGGATGCGGTCCGGGACGTTCGTCGGGCCGGGGATCTGCAGGAAATGCCGCCCGCTCTTGGCCGCCATCGAGCCTCCCGCGTCGCGCCCTGGAGGGGTCGGATCGACCTCCACCGAGCGTGCAGGCGAAGCTATCTCTAACGGCGCGGCGGTTCAACGAATCTCGACGACTCCGCGATGGGGTGCTGCGCTCGCTCACCGCGCCGGCGTGAACTTGCGCCCGACGACCGCCTGCCCCTGGGGCGACAGCAGGAGACCGAGCAGCGTCTCGACGGCCGCGGGGGCGGGGGTCCGCGACACGAGGTACATGGGACGACCGAGCAGGTACCCCCCGGCGCGGAGGTTCGAGGCGGTGGGCTCCGCCCCGTCGATCGCGATCGCCCGTACGCCCGGGATGGCCATCGACATCGAGGCCGCCGTCACGGCGCTCGGATCGGACGCGACGTGGCGCAGGCAGTCCGGGGCGTCCTCGTACTCCCTCGTCTCGCCGTACTCGTCGCCGTCGAGCGCGAGCCGCTTCAGCTCCAGCACCGTCCCGCGCCCTCCGGTCTTGATCTCCGTGACGGGGAGAACGGGCGCGTCCGCGCCGCCGAGCTCCTTCCAGCTCCGGATCGCGCCGGTGAAGATGCCCTTGAGCTGGGCGCGCGAGACGCCGCGGACGCGGTTCTCCTCGCTCACGAACACGCCCAGCGCGTCATACCCGACGAGCGCCCAGCGCAGCTCCGCCTTCTCCTGTGCGGTGAGCTCGCGCATCACGCCGGCGACGTCGACCTTCCCGGCGCGCGCCGCCTCGAGCCCCTTGTTCGTCCCGCGATCGCCGATCGCCCCGAACCGGTAGCCGAGGCGCCCGTACAGCGGAGCGACGTCGGGCAGCAGGTGAACGCCGATCGTGGTCGCGCCATCGTAGGTCACGAGAGTCTCGCTCATGGAGCCCTTCGTGTCAGAGCGCGGGGGACCGCGCAAGCGATTCGGTCCGTGGACGCCTGGATGCAATGGAAGATCGAGCCGGCCGCCCAGGCCTGCGGCGCGTTTGCACCGGGATACTGCACCGGGAAGGACGTCGTGCTCCGCGGGACGCCTCCGTAGAGCCAGGTTCGAGGCGTAGTCCTCCTCGTGCAATCGGAGCGCACGCATGTCCTCCCGCGATTGGCGCCAGAACCGGTAGACGTCCTCGTTGGCAGTGGTGATCCGGGTCGCTCGCGCGAGCCACTCGGCCTGGAGCCGGTCGAGGTGGGTCTCCTCGCGGTGGCATCCGTACGCGGGCGCCCGGGTCTGGTCGTCGGAGACGAGCACGTAATCCGCGCAGGTGTGCCAAGACTTGCCCGGCGCCACGGTGACCGCGAACGACACGCGCCCGTTGCCGTAGTACGGGAGTGAGTCGCTGTTGAGGAGGCGGTAGATGAGCGCTCTCCTGAAGTCTCCGTTGGCATACGAGACGCGCAGCTCGCCCGGGCTCTTGCGCCATTCCGTCTCGATGTGGCCGCGCCCGCCCCCCCGGCACGCGAGATGACCAGCTCGAGCGTGTCGGCCTCGACGTCGCCCTTCTCGCTCGTGAAGGGCGGATTGGTGAGGTGAATGCGGGCCGAGAAGTGGTTGGTGGCCGCCGAGGTGAGCAGCCTCCAGGGCTCGCCGTTGGCGGAGACCGAGTAGTAGCTCAGGAAGCGCGTGTCGCGCGCGAAGACCCCCTCCTCGCTCTCCGCCGCGCTCGGCGCGGCCACGACGTCGGCGCTCACGTCGTGAGCGATCTGCGCAGGCCTGAAGCGCCTGCGCATGCGCTCGGAGGGATGCGCTGCGTGATGGCTGGCGGCCAGAGTCGTCGGTCGCACGGCTTTCGGAGCTCCCGAACGTCGTGGGCGACCTCGTGGCCCGCAGCGTGCAGCGAGCCCGTCTCGGGAGCGGCGATCGAGCCGACCAGGAAGGGCGTACTGCCGAACGCGGAGGAAACGAGATGAGTTCTTCAGTGGTGGAGCGAGAGGACCTCGAGCGGTCCCAGACCAAGCTCTTCGTCCTCGGGGCGACAGGCGGCACCGGTCGCGCGCTCGTCGAGCAGGCTCGCCAGCGCGGCCACCATGTGACCGCCTTCGTGCGTTCGCCGGAGAAGCTCGGTCCTCCCCGCGACGGCGTGACCGTGCTCCGGGGGGATCCACGCAACGTCGACGAGCTGCGCGCCGCCCTGCCCGCCCACGACGCCGTGCTGTCGGCGCTCGGGCCGCCGGGATTGGGGCCCACCACCCTCGTCAGCGACTGCGCGCGCAGCACAGTGACGGCCATGCAAGCGACGGGTGTGCGAAGGCTCCTGGTGGTCGGCGTGGCCGTGCTCTTCGAGAACGACGGGATCCTGAACGCCATCGGGCGCCGGACGTTCCTGCGAAACGTCGCAAGAGACTCCGCCGACATGGAGCGCATCGTGAGCGCGAGCGGCCTCGACTGGACCATCGCTCGACCGCCGCGGCTGACGAACGGGTCGCTCACGCGGGCCTACGGCGTCGCCGACGGCCGAATGCCTCCGACCGCCCGCTTCACGATCAGCCGCGCCGACGTGGCGGATTTCCTGCTCGACGAGCTCGAGCACCCCGCGCACGTACGCCGGATCGTGGGGGTGGCCTCGGTCAAGGCTGCGGCGAGGCGAGCGTCGTCAACCACCTACACGCGGTCAGGATGATCCGATGCGTTCCGTGACCATCGACCTTCAGGCCCATCCGAACCTTCAGTTCCGAATCGACGGCTTCTCAGTACCGGGCGCCTCGCGTTCGGAGTTCGAGGCCGCGATGCGCCGCAACCTCACGTTCCTAGAGACGCTCCCGGGATTTCTGGGGCACGTGGTCTTCGAGAAGACCACCGGCCCGTCCACCCTCGACATCGTCACGATCGCGCTGTGGGATAGCCAGGAAGCGATCGCCGCGGCCGGCGAGAAGGTTCGCGCGTACTACCAGAGCATCGGCTTCGACATGCCCGCCATGCTCGCGCGCTGGGGCGTGACGGCGGCAATCGGGCAGTACCGCGCGCCGCCCGCGCTGCAGTGACGCCGTCGCCGGGGCATTGGGCGCCGAGAGCGGCAGACGCGGGGGAGCGCGGCCGGGGGATCCCGAAGTGACTGGCGCGGAGGCTGCAGTGGTCAACCCGCAGAGAGGAACGAGACATGAGGAACACGATCGGAATGGCCGCCGCCCGAGTGCTGAGCGAAATGTATCGAGAAAGGGATGTCCGGAAGGAGCCGAGCCCCCCCGCGCCATCGCGAGAACCGCCGCTGCAAGGCAAGAACGACGTCGTCGTCGGTCCAAGGGGATCGCACGAGCCGGGCCAGGGAACGGGATCCCGCCTACTAGCAGGGAGCCGCCCGCGGCAAGGTAAAGGTACGCGCTTCCGAGCGGGTCTCGGCGGGCAAGTATGGTTCCGGGGCGGTGATCACGTTTGCGTGAACCGCCACGATGCGACCGGTGCTCATCATCGATCACATCTCCCGGGGGCGACGTCTGCGCCGCGCGCCAGCCGAGCTCCATGAGCAGCAAGACTCGTGGGCGCGGCCGAGTGCCGAGCACCTGCCACCCCGGCGCGCCGTTGTTCGTGATGTGCCCGCCCAGCCTCGCGACCGGTATTCGGGCTCGTGACGGCGATGCGCATGACGTACGGGGCGCGCCGTCATGGGAGCCTGAGCCCGCTCGACGCGTCGCTGAACCTGCCGGAGGAGCTGCACTCGCACGGGCTGAGACGGCTCGCGGCCGTCGAGGCGGCGCGGGGCTCGTTCGACGCGACTGTGGAGGCCATCGAGCGCAGCACCGGCACCCGACTGGCAAAGCGGCAGGCGGAGGAACTGGTCAAGCGGGCGGCGCAGGACTTCGACGCGTTCTACGACCGACCGGAGTCGGCGGTGCTGGCGGCGAGCGACAAGGACCTGCTGGTCCTGAGCCTCGACGGCAAGCGCATCGTGATGCGGCAAGCGGGTGTGGGCGAGCGTCGAGAAGAGCGCGGAGACCGTCACCGCCCAGGTGTTCGAGGAGGCCCGCCGTCGCGACCCGAAGTGCCGGCGTCGCTGGGTGGTGCTCGTGGACGGCGACCGTCATCAGATCGCCCGCGTTCGCGCCGAAGCCAAGCGCCGCGGCATGTCCAAGGACATCACGCTCGTCGTCGACTTTATCCATGTGCTCGAGGCGGGGACTTCGACGACTACTGGCGCTTCCATCTCGACGCCGAAGGCCGCGGCGGGCAGGCTCTTTGCCGAGCTATTCGCGATCGTCGGCTTCCTGTCCGTGAACATCCTGCTCATGGTGATCGCGTTCTTCGTGTACGTGGGAGCGGAGTCCGAGAACCGGAGCGTCCTCGTGAAGGCGCTGCTCGGGAAGGTGCGCGTGCGTGACCTCGTCGTGCAGCGGCCGCAGCCCGTGGACTCCTTCACGTCCGTGTACGAGGCCGGTGAACGGATGATCCGTGAGCGCCGCCTCCGTACCCAGTCGTGGAGGACGACGTGGTGATGGGAATCGTGACGCTCGACGACGTCAAGAAGGTGCCCAGGGAGGAGCGGCATCGGTTCCGGGCCCGGGACGTGGCCAGGCGCGTCCAACCGCTGGATGCTGCCGACGAGGCGGCGAAGGCGGTTCGCGCGCTCACGGAGGCGAACGTCGCGGCCGTGCCGTTCGTCGAGCAGGGGCACCTTGCCGGGATCCTGAGCCAGCTCGACCTCGCGCGCGGGCTGCAGCTGAGGGAGCTCGAGGCGACGCAGCACCCGTCGCGCTCACCGATTGCGCCCTTGACCCCGGCGGAGCGCCGCGTCTGAACGCACGCCGTCGAACATCGAGGTGCAAGGGCGCGCTATCCGGAGCACCTCGAGAAGAGGACGGGCCGCTGAAGTTGCGTCCGCTGGCCCTCCGGAGGAGCTTTCCATGAGCGACGAAGCTGCCGGACTTCGGATCGCCGTCATCGGCGGTACCGGCGATCTCGACGGTCGCGTCGCACGGCGCTTCGCGGCTGCGAGTGAGACGCTCTGCGTCGCCTCTCGGAACGCACGCGGGCCCGCTCAGGGCGGCCGCTGACCCGCGCCGCGCGTGGCAGGCGACCTGCCAGCGGATGCCGGGGGTGCGACAATGGTCATCGATCGCCTCCGTCAGCGGCTCGATGGCGCGGTGCGTGTCTCCGCGGCGCGTCGCGAGTGCGACGCTCGTCGCCTCCCGGCCGAAGCAGGACCTCGACGGACGCCGTTCCGCTTGCCGGGACGTCCACGGCAATGATGCGGGGATGGTGATGCCGCGCGGCGACCTTGATCCGCACACGGTGCGGGAGGTACGCGAGCGTGAAGCCCCCGTCGTCACCGGTGGTTGCTCGGGTGGAGAGCACTGGGAACGCAGATGACTCCCTCGTGACGAGACCCTCGACCGAGACGCGCGCGTCGCTGATCGGCGCGTGGGTATCCTTGTCGAGGACGACGCCTTCGAGGCGGCCTCCCGCCTCGAGCACCGCGTCGGCGACGGCCTCCCCGCCGAGGGGCGGGACCTCGATCGAGAGCTCGGGGGACGGCCCGTAGCCGAGCGCAAAGACCATCACCGTCGCCTCGCCGGGAGAGAGATCGTCGAGCGCGTAGCAGCCGGACGGATCGATGACCGAGCGGCTTCGCTCGGGGATATCGCGGGCCGCGCTCTGCCGCGCGCGGACGAGCACCGTGAACAGCGCGACGGGGGCACCCGTTGACGCGTCGCTCACGCACCCGCGCAGCCGGCCGCCGTCCGCGAGCTCGAGGAGGACATCCGTCGCGCCGGGCTTCACGTGGGGGACTGACGCCGGGGCGCGCCCCGCCGCGCTGCCGGTGACGCTGTACGCGCCGGGGTCGAGCTCGGTGAGCGAGAACCGGCCTTCCGCGTCCGTGAGCGCCTGCGCGGACGGCACGTCCACGCCGCCGAGCCGACGCTCCGGCTCCGCCACGACGAGCACGCCGACGAGCGGCGCCGCCGTGCCGGACGCGACGACGCGGCCAGTGACGGTGCCGCCCCCACCGAGTCGCTGGCGGGCGGCGACGAGCGTGACGGTGAGCGACCCGCCGAGGAGCGCGAGGGAGTCCACCTTCGCGCGACCGGGGACGAAGCCCTCGCTGCGTGCCTCGATCACGGTACCCTCGGGCGCGGTGAACAGGAACTCGCCGGATGCGTCCGTCGTGAACCGGTCCGCGATCGGCGCGAGGGCCGTCTCCGTGGCCGCCCCGAGGAGGCGCGCCGTCGCGCCCGCGATGGGATTCCCGCTGCGGTCGAGCACGCGGCCGATCACCGTCGTGGCGGGGGCGAGGTGGATCTCGATCCCGGTCACGTGGCGGCCCGCGCGCGCGTCGAGCTCCACCGGGCTGTGGCCCCACTCCGGCGCGAACGGCAGGAAACCCGGGGCCATCACCGCCGCGAGCAGCCACCGCCCCTCTGTTGGCGCGTCGAAGCGAAACGCGCCATCGGCCCCCGCGTACACGGACGCGGCGCCGCCGCCCCGAGAGAACGTGAGATCCGCGCCGGGAATGCGTGCGCCCGTCGCGCTCGAGACGACGCGCCCCTCGAACGTCGCGGCCGCGGTGTCGGGCTGCTGGGCGGCGCCCGCCGCGGCGCCGGTGGCGAGCCGAGGCAGCAGGTGCTCCGGCAAAGGAGAGGGAGCCGAGCCTGCCAGCGGCGCGATCACTACGGGGAGCGCTGCGGGGGTGGGCGCGGCCGGCGGGGGGCGGCGTGTCGCTCGCCAGGCGATGACGGCAACGACGAACAGAAACACGAGGACGAGAGCGGCGCCGATCGTCCGACGTCCACGGCGGCGGAGTGACACGGACGTTCGATAACGGACGGCCGTGCGGCGATCGAGCCCCGCGCGTTACGCGTGATGTTCACCGGCCGCGATGCCGGCGGCTGCGCACATCGTGGGATCCCCACCGGACCGTTGATCCAACTCGAAGGCAATGCGCAGCGTCTTGCAGCACTACGCCGCGGGGGGAGGGGACGATGGGTTGGTGCCGGCGAATAGCTGTACTTCTCGTCGCGAGCGCGTCGGTGTCGTGCGGCGATGGCAAGCCGAGAGCGGAGCCCTCCACGCGGGGGCAGGTGACTCCGCCCCGAGGATCCGACACCGCACCCGCCGAGAGCGCCCAGGCTTCTGCCCCTCCGAGGACCGCGAGCCGCGTCGAAGGGGAGCGCGTACCGCGGAACCCGCCCGACCACCTCCTGCTCCTCGAGGCTGACGCACGCGGCGAGCCATGCCACCCGGTGAAGGGACCGGTGCGACTCAACTTCGAGCACGCGCCGATCCCCGACGTCGTCCGTGAGGCGAGCCAGTGGTCCTGTCGCAACTTCGCGTTCACGAACGAGGTGGCGAAGGGCGAGATCACCGTCCTGTCTAAGACGCCCGTCAGCACCGAGGAGGCCTACGTCCTGCTCGGCGCGGCTCTCCACGCGAACAACATCGCGATGTACAGGAGCGGCAAGTACTACAACCTCGTCCGTGTCTCGGATGCGAAGAAGACTCCGATCCCGACGCTCATCGGCGACGGGGCCGGCACACCGGCGACTGAGCAGCCCGTGACGCGCGTCATCCGGCTGAAGTACGCCGACGCCGACGAGCTGAAGAAGGTCGTCTCGAACTTCCTCTCACCCGCCGGCTCGGACATCCAGGGGATCCCGCCGGACCTCCTCATCATCACCGACATCGGCCTGAACCTCCGTCGCGTGGAGAGGCTCATCCGCGAGATCGACCAGCCCGGCCGAGATAGCAGGCGCTGGCCCGGCCGTCCGCTGGAGGCCGCCGTGCTGCCGCACGCGGAACGCGACGCGCAGCACTGATCGCGAGGGCGCCGTGCGTCGCGGCCGAGCCGGTCGGTGGGTCCTCGGGAGCTTCATCGCGGCGGTCCTCGCCGGCGCGTCGCTCCTCGGGCTCGCCTGGCGCGACCTCGAGGAGTTCCGTTCGAACCCATACGGCTCCGACGACGAGAAGCTGGTGGAGATCCCGAGAGGCGCAAGCCTCGGAACGACGATCCACGCGCTCTCGCGCGCCGGCGTGCTCTCGAACGAGCGGCTCGCGTGGCTGTACGCACGGTACTTGAGGCGCGATCGCCGCGCCGTGAAGGCGGGTGAATACGCGTTCCGCGGCGCGCTCCCCCCGGACGAGGTCCTCGACCGCTTGTATCGAGGTGCGGCGCGAGTCTTCCGGTTCACCATCCCGGAGGGGGTCCGGATGGACGAGATCGCCGCGATTGTGGAGCGGAGCGGTGCGGCGCGCGCGGAGGAGCTCCTTCTGCTCATGCGCGACGACAAGGTCGCTTGGAAGCTCGGCATCCCGGCGGTCTCGCTCGAGGGGTTCCTGTTTCCGGACACGTACACGTTCGTCGGACGACCGCTGCCGCACGCGATCCTGGAGGCGATGGTCCGCCGGCATGACGAGGAGTGGAAGCAGATCGAGGCCGATCGCGCGCCAGGGATCGACCTCGGACAGGTGCAGCTCGTGACGCTCGCGTCCATCGTGGAGAAGGAGACTGGCAATCCGTCGGAGCGCCCGCGGATCTCGTGCGTCTTGCACAACCGCCTCAGGAAGGGGATGCCGCTGCAGGCAGACCCCACGGTGATGTACGCGACCCTGCTTCGGACGGGTCGATGGTCGAACGACATCACGCGACCTGATCTCCGCAGCACCAATCCGTACAACACGTACACGCGCACCGGACTACCTCCCGGCCCGATAGCGAGCCCGGGGAGGGCGTCGCTCCGGGCGGCTGTGCATCCCGCGGACTGCGACGAGCTGTACTTCGTCGCGAGAAACGACGGCACGCACGCCTTCTGTCGCGATCTCGAGTGCCACAACACGGAGATCCACCGATGGCAGCTCCGTTGAGTTGTCTCGATCGGTCCGCTCACCACACGTACTGACAGCCGCGGCCGCGGGCGGACCGGAACAGGAAGTCCGCGCCGCGCGGCGGCGCGGCCGAGGAGCAACCCGACCGCGAGCGCCTGCACGGAGCCAATCGCCCTTGGCGAGCCGGATCGCGACGATCTCGAACCATGCACTCGGTCCACTTGCCACTCGCAGCTTTCGCCCAGAGCGAGGATGCTCGCCGCGGGGGGTCAGGAGGGACCAGGGCGTGGTCCACTTCGTTCCCGATAGCGCGGCACAGTTCGGTCCGGTATGCGGTGAGTGGGGCGAGTCGAAGAGCTGGACGACGATTCCGGACGATCTCGCGACCGCCCACGTGCATGGCGCCGCCCTCGTCCTCCGGCCAGACCGGCATGCGCCCTTGCCTCGGGCGTCTGCCTTTCCCCGATACCGCCCCCGCCTCGTGCCTGCCGGCGTTCACGCGTCCAGGAGAGCAGGAGCGCGGACCTCGACGTCCGACGGCTTCCATGAGCCCACGCACGTCTCCCGGCGGCCCGGACTACCGTTCGTTGCCGACGGAAGCGTGCGGAACCCACGATACGGAGTGGCTCAGAGGTGCATTACCGAGACAGGGCACGACGCGCTCGCACGCCGCGCATCCGGTTCGGCGGTCGAAGCACGACCGCGCGAGACCTGGCTCGGTCGTCCGGCCACGTAGAGGACGGTGGCAGGGAAGGGAGGAGAACATGAAGCGGCATGTCTCGGTCCTGATATCGGCGGGGATGGTCACCGCGGCGCTCGCCTTCGCGGCAGCCGGCGACGAACAGACGAAGGCGCCGAAGACCGGCGAGCGGAGCGGTCAACTCGGCGGGACCGGCGAGCGGAGCGGTCAACTCGGCGGGACCGCCGCGCGCGAGCGCGAGCTGAGCGGGACCGTCGTGAAGACCGACGCGAACACGGTCTACCTGGAGCACATGGGGGCAATCGTCCCCATGAAGATCGACGCCAGCACGCAATTCTCCGGAGCGGGCGTGAAGAGCAGCCGGGACCTCACGGAAGGACAGGAGGTCCGCGCGAGCTTCACGGTGAAGGAGACGACGAACGTCGCGGATCGGATCACGGGGTCGAGCGCTCCCGGGCGCCCACCGGCCGGCTCCGGTACCACTGGAATGACGCCGGGTCCGTCGGTCCCGCCGGAGCGCGGGCCCGGCATGCCCCCGGAGCCGCTCCCGCCCAGGACCCCGCCCACGCCAGACGGCACCAGCGTCCCGCCCGTCAAATAGAGTCTCTTGTTCCGAGGGGTCTCATGCGGTTCGAACCCGACGAGGTTCGAAGCCAACCGCGGATACTTCGCGGCGAAGCTCCGCGCGGAGAAGCAGAAGAACGACGTCCTCCATCACGTGAAGGATGGCCTTGGAGATCCGTTCCTCCTGCTCGACGTCCGCCCGCGTGCGGCGTTCCGCAAGGGGCACATCCAGGGCGCGTGGTGCGTTCCGAAGGACGAGCTCGCGTCGATCATCGCTGAGCTTCCGCGTGACGTGGAGCTCGTGACCTACTGCTGGAGCGATTACTGACATCTCGCCGCGCAGGCGGCTCTGCAGTTGGCAGAGCACGGCTTCTTCACACGGGAGATGAACACCGGCTGGGCCGAGTGGGTTTCGGCAGGACTCCCCACGCACGCCGACGAGCACCTCGAGCGCGGAACGATCCGGTGCGGCTGCTCGCTCCACGCGGACCTCGTCGCCCGCGAGCTCCGAGAGCCAGACGTTCACCACCCCTTGGCTCCATGACCCACACCGATGCCGAGAGGGGCGGACGCTCTGGCCGCGGGGACAGAGCACTCTCCGGTTCATCTCGCGGCCGAGGGCGGCCGCCGCGAAAGCGCACCCCGGAACGCACCCCGCAGCCCAGAAACACAACGCCCGTCACCCGGAAAGTCTCCAAGTGACGGTCGGTTGCTGAGTCGGGGAGACAGGATTTGAACCTGGGACCCCTTGGTCCCGAAGACTCGCCGGGAGCATCCGATACGGTCGGGTGCGACGGGTAGAGCGGAGAGAACGACTCGCCGCGTATCGCTCCTTCGGAATCCGGCCACGCGGGCGGGAGCCCTTCGCCGTCGACGATACGTTTCCGGAGCACGGGAGCGGCGTAGCCCCTCGGATACCCGCGCGTGACGGGGCCACGCGCGGCCGGAAACGCGTACGGTCGACGCGCCGGTGGTGCGCAGCGCACCCTCCCGCAGAGGGAAGGCGGGGCTGACCCCCGCCTTCCCTTTCCCCATCGCTCGAGGTCGATCGCCTCCCAGGACGAGGCGACGCGCGATCGTCAGTTGTTGTTGATGATGAAGTCCGCCGCGCGCGTCAGGATCCCGGCAACTTCCGCCGTTATCTTCTTTCCGGACTGGGCCTGGACCTTCTTCTTGAACTCCTGGAGATAGGCGTCCTGGTCACTCGGAGTGGTAGCGTTCGAGGCGCTGGCGAGAATCGCCGACAGTTCGTTCGCGACATTCTGGTCCGTGACGTACTGATGGACGAGATCGATCAGCCCTTGAACCGTTCCGCTGACCGTGATGTCCACCGTGATCAGCAACGTCTGGACGAGCTCGACGTTCGCTGAAGGCGTCGTGTAGCCGTACGCCAGCATGTCGATGGTCCCGCATACGGTGACTGGGCCGGTGACGGGCTGGTACGTGTTCCCATCCAGCGCGTACAAGAGCTGCCCCGACCCGTCGGAGTAGAGCGTGACCCCGACGCAGGTGCCGCCGCCACCGCCACCGCCGCCGCCATTGTTGACTGGGACCGGAGCGATCTGGACCGGAGAGCTCGCCCTGCCCGCGTTGTCCACCGCCCAGAAGGTGATCACGTATGTCCCCGAGTTCACGAGGCTGAACGTGGTGCTCGCCACCTTCGCGACGGGATCGACGCGATATACGGTCTCCGCACCGTTGATCGTGTAATGAATCTCCTTCACGCCGGTGCAGGCGTCCGTCGCCGTCAGTGTCACGTCCACCTTTGACGTATAGACACCGTCGGCGTTCATCGTCCCGACGACCGCCGCCGTCGTCCTCGGGGCGATGGTGTCCCCGGCCGTGATCCTAACGCTGTCCGTCGACACGATCCCCGTCGGATACGTCACCTCGAGAGCGATGTCGTAGACTCCCCAGGACGGGAGCGTGATGGTCGGCGATGGTCCGGTCGGATTGTAAGTGTTCGTCCCGTCGCCCCAACTCCAGCGGTAGGCGTTGGGATCGGAAGAGCCCGATCCGTTCAGCGTCACGTCGACCTGCTGGGTGGCCGGGCATTCGATGACTTGGTCCGGACCTGCGTCAGCCCGTGAGCCGATGCCGTTGACGTGAATGGTGGGCGGGGGGTCGAAGGTGTTGTTGCTCTCGTTCGACTCGGCCACGTAGCCCCACGAGTCCGCGACGGCGAGGAGGTCGTAGTCGCCGCCCGGGAGCCAGGTGGGGATGACGCC
>Ga0137374_10001578_pt1 | contig 26076 bp, 21 predicted proteins | sample SagtaG_20_FD_104811 | JGI IMG/M metagenome (GOLD analysis project Ga0137374, IMG submission 104811) | Vadose zone soil microbial communities from Sagehorn Ranch, Mendocino, California, USA - Sage1_R_100_16 metaG | ecosystem: Environmental > Terrestrial > Soil > Vadose zone | place: USA... | reverse complement strand
CATCTCACCGAGCTGCGGCAGGGTCTGGTGGGATTCGTCGAGGATGCACAGCCAATCCTTCGGAAAATAATCGAGCAGGCATGCAGGCCGTTCCCCGGGTAGCCGGTCGCTGAACAGCCGCGAGTAGTTCTCGATGCCGGCACACCGGCCCACTTCCATCAGCATATCGATGTCGAAGTGGGTGCGGGACTCGAGTCGTTGCGCTTCCAGCAGCTTGTTTTGCCCGCGCAGCTCGGCCAGCCGTTCCGCCAGCTCCGCTCTGATCCGCGAGACGGCGCGCTCGATCGTGGCTCGCTGGGTAACGAAGTGCGTCGCCGGGTAGATCGCGGAGCGATCCATCGGCCTGATGACGTTGCCGGTCAGCGGATCGATCTTCGCGATACGCTCGATCTCGTCACCCCAGAATTCGATCCGCACCGCCTGCTCGTCGTACGCCGGAAAGACTTCCACGGTATCGCCGCGCACGCGGAACGTCCCGCGCTCGAAGCCGACGTCGTTGCGCTGATACTGAACGGCGACGAGATCGGCGAGCAGTGCGTCCCGACCGCGCGTCTCGCCCTTCTGCGCGGTCACGAGCAGCTCGCGATACAGCTCCGGGTCGCCAAGGCCATAAATCGCGGACACACTCGCGACGATGATGACGTCGTCGCGCTCCATCAGGCTCGAGGTCGCGCGCAGCCGCAGCCGTTCGATGTCGTCGTTGATGGACGAGTCTTTGGCAATGTACGTGTCGGTGGAGGGCACGTAGGCCTCAGGCTGGTAGTAGTCGTAGTAGGAGATGAAGAATTCGACGGCGTTGGCGGGGAAGAACGTCTTGAGCTCACCGTACAATTGCGCTGCCAGCGTCTTATTGTGCGACAACACCAACGTGGGTTTCCCGAAGTCGGCGACGACATGCGCCATCGTCATCGTCTTGCCCGAGCCGGTGACGCCGAGGAGCGTCTGATACTTGTCGCCACGGCGCAGTCCGGCGTTCAGCTCGCGAATCGCGCGTGGTTGATCACCCGCCGGGGGCGGTGCGTTTCCGAGCTCAAAGGGCATAGGAGGGAAAACTAACCGACGACGACTTCAGCGGGGCCGCTCGAGTCCCGCCGCGCAATCTCCGTCACACCCTTCACCTTGCGGACCGCCTTTAGGACCTTGTGCAGATGAGTGTGGTTCTCGACCTCGACCAGCATCGAGCCGAATACGATTCCGTCTTTGGAGGCGAGCTCGGCGCTCCGGATGTTCGTCCCGGTGCCGCTGATCGCTTCGCAGATGTCGGCGTAGAGACCCCGGCGGTCTTCTCCGCTCACCGCGAGCCGCACCTCGAACGTCTGTCCCTCAACCTCCCGCCAGTCGATCTCCACCCGGCGCTCCACTTCGCCGGACAATGTGAGCAGGTTCGGACAGTCGGTGCGATGAACCGAGATCCCTCGTCCTTGAGTCACATACCCAACGACCGGATCTCCAGGCACCGGCTGGCAGCATTGCGCATACCGGACCATGAGGCCTTCAACGCCGTGAATCTTGATGCCGCGGCCCAGGCGCAACCGCTCGATGACCCGTCCGAACGCCGTCGGCTTGGCGGGCTGATTCTCGTCCGTGGGCAAATCGGGATAGAGCGCCTTCATGACCTGTCCCAGCTGGACGTCGCCACGTCCGATCGCCGCTTCCACCTGCTCGGCCTCGGCGAGCGATAGCGTGGACGCCGCCTGGGAAAGCTGATCCGGAGTGGGCAGATCGAGGCGCCGGCGCCGAACCTCGCGGGCGAGGATTTCCCGGCCCAGCGTCACGCTGCGCTCCTGCTCCTCCTGCTTGATCCACTGGCGGATCTTCTGGCGCGCCCGCCCTGTCTGAACGTGTGCCAACCAATCCCGAGATGGCTTTGCTTGCGGCGACGTAAGAACTTCGATCGTGTCGCCGTTGCGCAATGCCCGATGCAGCGGGGCGATCCGGCCGTTCACTCGGGCGCCGTTGCAGTGCTGGCCGACTTCGGTGTGCACCAGGAACGCGAAATCGATCGGCGTCGCGCCCTTCGGCAACCGCTTCACGTCGCCGCGGGGCGTGAACACGAAGATTTCGTCCTGATAGAGATCGATCTTCAGGAACTCGAGGAATTCCTCGGGACTGTGCGCGTCCTGCTGCAGCTCGATCAATTGCCGGAACCACGACAGATGGTGATCGAGCTCGTCGGCGCCCTTGCCGTTTTCCTTGTAGAGCCAGTGCGCCGCGATACCGTACTCGGCCGTGCGGTGCATGTCGCGGGTACGGATCTGGATCTCGTACAGCTGGCCACTCGGGCCGAAGACGGTCGTATGGAGCGACTGATAGCCGTTTGACTTCGGGCTCGCGATGTAGTCCTTGATGCGCTCCTGGAGCGGCGTCCAGGTGTGGTGGATGATGCCGAGCACGTGATAGCAGTCGGTGATGCTGTTGACCAGCACGCGGACGGCCAGCAGGTCGTAAATCTCTTCGAATGGCTTGCCGCGTTTCTTCATCTTCTTGAAGATCGACCAGAGGTTCTTCGGCCGGCCGACGATCTCCCAGCCGACGATCCCGGCGCGGCGCAGCTCGTCGGAGAGCGGGGTGCGCATCCGTTCGATCGTGCGGTCGCGCTCCACGCGCCGCGATTTGACCTGCCGCGCCAGCTGTTTGTAGTCGTCGGGCTCGAGGTACTTGAAGGACAAGTCCTCGAGCTCCGCCTTCACGCCCGCCATGCCGAAGCGATGCGCCAGCGGCGCGTACAGCTCGCGCGTCTCCAGGGCGATCCGCTTGCGCTTCTCGGGCGGCAACGGATCGAGCGTCCGCATGTTGTGCAGCCGATCGGCCAGCTTGATGATGATGACGCGGGCGTCGCGCGCGACCGACATCAGCAGCTTGCGATAATTCTCGGCCTGCTCTTCAGCGGTCGAGCGGAAGTTGAGAGTCGAGATCTTGGTGAGGCCGTCCACCAGATCGGCGACTTCGTTGCCAAAGTCGCGCCGCAAGAGGTCGAGCGTCACATCGGAGTCTTCGACGACGTCATGCAGCAGCGCCGCGGCGATGGTCGTCGTGTCCATCTGTTGTTCGGCGAGAATCGTGGCGACGGCCACACTATGCGACACGAAGTCGTCGCCAGACAGGCGTTTCTGTCCCTGATGCGCCTGCGCGCTGATGCGGTAGGCGCGCGACAGCACCTCGAGGTCGAGGCGATCGCGCTGCGCGGCGACCGCCTTCGCGAGCTCGGGCGCGAGAATCGGCGCCGTGCTCGTCACAACAGTCCTGCCTCCGCGAAACTCACGTACCGCTCTCCCCCGCCAACCACGACGTGATCGTACACCGGCACGTCGAGCACGCGCCCCGCATCCACCAGCTGGCGCGTCACCGCCCGATCGTCCGCCGAGGGCGTGGGATCGCCGCTCGGATGATTGTGCACCACGATGATGCCAGCCGCTGCCTCGGCGATCGCCGCCCGAAATACTTCCCGCGGGTGCACCAACGAGCTGTTCAGAATTCCCCGCGTGATGAGTAGATCCGCCAATATCTGGCTCTGGCTACCCAGGGCGAGGACGTGAAACTCCTCGACCGCCAAATCACGCAGACGCAGCCCGTAGTAGCGCTGCACATCGCCGGGCCCCCGAATCCGCTCGGGGGGCGGCTCTGCCTCCGTACTGACCCGCCGCCCCAGCTCGATCGCAGCCGCCAGCCGAGCCGCCTTTGCGCGCCCAACCCCAGGAATCCGAGCCAGTTCCGCCCAGGGTCGGGTGGCCAACCGACGTAGCGAGCCGTCTCCCCGGGCCAGGATCGCGCCAGCCACGGCGAGGGCATCTTGCCCGCGTGTCCCTGTTCCTAGGAGAATGGCCAAGAGCTCTTGCCCCGTCAACGCGCCGGGCCCAACGGCCCAGAAACGCTCGCGCGGACGGTCGTGTTCGAGCTGCTCGGACAGTCGGAGCGGCATGCCGCAACACTAGCCGTGTTGCAGCTTTACCACATAGCCCTTTCTACGCGGTGCCTTCCCCCGGAATGCGGTTGGTGCGATTTTCGCCTGCCACCCCGTGCCTGCCGACCGATCCACGAGGCGACACCGTCCCCGTCGTACACCCCAACCCTCGTGGCGAGATCATGCGTGCGTTTCCTGCAGCCCTAGCAATCACACTTGCCTTCGTTGCATCCTGTGCGACCGATCGCCACGATCCCGTCGCGCCCAGCCTCTCCGCAGGGTCTGGCATCAGTGCCACCGCCTGGGGGCCCGAGACACCGCCGTTCAATAACGAGATCATCCTTCGCGACGTGGCGGGCACGGGCGGCTTCGGCCACGTCAAGTTCCGGCAGCCAAACGACGCGGACCGGATTGTCTATCTCGATACCTGGCTTCGCGACCTTCAGCCCAACACCGATTACCAACTGCAGCGCGCGACAGACGTGAACGTGAACGACGATTGCACTGGGACGAATTGGCTCACGTTGGGGAAAGGCTCGATTCCCCAGTCGATCACAACGGATTGGCGAGGCACGGGGCGTGAGGCGCTATTTCGCAATCTCGGAACGACCGCGATCGGATCGACGTTCGACATCCACTTTCGCGTGATCGAGCAGACGAGCCACGCAGTAGTCTTGGAGAGCGACTGCTACCAGTTCGTCGTGACTCAATAGGTAAGGTGGCCAACAGACAAACGAGGGGCACAATGCTCGTGCCGCTCGCCCGCGCCCAAGAGGTTAGGCCCCCGCCCCGTGGCACTTCTTGAACTTCTTGCCGCTGCCGCAGGGACAGGGATCGTTGCGGCCCACGCCGGCATAAGGATTCGCGGCGAACGCAGGCTCTGCGACCCCCGCACTACCCCGCTGTATTGACGGTGGCGGCGGCTCTGCGCTCGTGACAAGACCATCAGCGGCCGGTTTTGAAGCCACCATCGGCGTCTGGCGGCGGCTCGGTCCGGGAAGACCGCCGGCTGGCCCGGTAACCCCTCGACTCAGCGGCGGCGGACCACCCGACCCGCCGCGCGGCGGCCCGATCTCGATCTGCAGCTTGAGCCACCGCTCCGCAAATGTGGTCTGCAGGTCGTGCATCAAGCCGACGAACATCTCGTAGGCTTCCTGCTTGTATTCGACGAGCGGGTCCTTCTGCCCCCAGGCCCGATAATAGATGCCTTCGCGCAGCTGGTCGAGATCGTAGAGGTGGTCCTTCCACTTCTCGTCGATCACGCCGAGCGTGACGTGAGACAACGCCTGCTCGGGGAGATTCGCCGCGCTCACCTTCAATTCGACATCTCGCAGATAGTCCAGCTTCTGCTGGAACGCGTCGCGTGCCACTTGCTGCGCCGCGCGCACGAGCTCGTCGCGAGTCTTGATCACCGCGGGATCGGTCACCCCTGGGATCGACGTCAGGAACTTCTGCAGAAACTCCGTGTCGATGAGCGCGCGGTCCCATTGGCCGGGATCGTCATAGTCCGCAATGAGCGTGTCGACGAGGTGCTCAACGGCACTGTCGATCATGCGCTGCGCTTCGGCCTTCAGCTCTTCTCCGCCCTCGAGCGCGTACAGGCGCTGGGAGTAGATGACTTCGCGCTGCTGGTTCATGACGTCGTCGAACTGCAGCAGCTTCTTGCGCGCCTGGAAGTTCTGCAGCTCGACGCGCTTTTGCGCCTGCCCGATCGCGGCCGTCACCCACGGGTGCGTGATGACCTCGCCCTCTTCGGACCCGGTGCGATCCATGATGCGCGCGATCCGATCGGACCCGAACAACCGCATGAGGTCGTCCTCGAGCGACAGATAGAAAATGCTCTGCCCGGGATCGCCCTGGCGGCCAGAGCGGCCGCGCAGCTGGCGGTCGATGCGGCGCGCCTCGTGGCGCTCGGTCCCGATGATCACGAGGCCGCACGGCGGGTCCTCGTTACACTGGAGCTCTTTGATCTGTTCGGGGGTCAGGTCAGGCGGTTCGATCTTCTGACCGAAGGGCGCCTCACGGGACTTGATGCCGCAGACCTGACACTTCTTGACGCCCGGGCCGAGTTTGATGTCGGTGCCGCGGCCGGCCATGTTGGTCGCGATGGTGATGGAGCCGGGCTGGCCCGCCTGCGCGACGATCTCGGCCTCGCGCTGGTGATACTTGGCGTTCAGCACCTCGTGCTTGAGCCCTCGCCGCTTCAGCAGGCGGGCCAGGGTCTCCGAGACCTCGACGTTGGTCGTCCCAACCAGCACCGGCAGGCCGCGCTTATGCTGGCGGTCGACCTCTTCCATGATCGCGTCGTATTTCTCCTTGCGCGTCTTGTAGACGAGGTCGTGCTTGTCGACCCGGCGGACCGGCCGGTTCGTCGGAATCACGGAGACGTCGAGCTTGTAGATCTGGTGGAATTCGGTCTCTTCCGTCTCGGCGGTGCCCGTCATGCCCGCGAGCTTCTCGTACATGCGGAAGTAGTTCTGGATCGTGATCGTCGCGAGGGTCTGGGTCTCTTCGCGGACCGCCACGCTTTCCTTGGCCTCCACCGCCTGGTGCAACCCGTCCGACCAGCGCCGCCCCGGCATCAGCCGTCCGGTGAACTCGTCCACGATGAAGACCTGCCCGTCCTGCACGACGTACTCGACGTCCTTCTCGTACAGCGCGTGCGCCTGCAGCAACTTGTGGATGATGTGCAGCGTCTCGCTCTTGATCGCGTACTCCCCCTCCACTGCACGCCGCCGCTCGATCTTCTCGGCTGGAGACAGCTCGGTGTCGTGCTCCAGCTCGTGGATGGCGTGCGAGATGTCGGGCACGATGAACAGGGTCGGATCCTGCGGGGACATCGTCTCCACACCCTTGTCGGTCAGGTGCACGGAGCGGCCGCGCTCATCCATCACGAAGTACAGATCATCCTCGACGTCGCGCATCTTCTGGTCGCGCGCCGGCAACTTGCGATCGGCCAGCCGGTCGAGCTCGACCCTCTGGACCTGCTGTTTGACGCCCTGCTCGTTCAGCAGCTTCAGCAGCTTCTTGTTCTTCGGCATGCCGAGCTGCGCTTTGTAGAGCAGCTTGGCACCTTCGTAATTCGTGTCCGGATTCTCGAGCAGCGGCTCGGCCTTGGCGATCAGGTCGTTCGCGATTGCGGTTTGCTTGCGGACCAGCTGCACGACTTGCGCGTTAAACTGCGCGTACTTCTCGTCCGACTCGGCGCCCACCGGTCCGGAGATGATCAGCGGGGTGCGGGCCTCGTCGATCAGGATCGAGTCGACCTCGTCGATGATCGCATACACGTGGCCGCGCTGGACTCGCTGCTCCAGACTGAACACCATATTGTCGCGCAGGTAGTCGAAGCCGAATTCGTTGTTGGTGCCGTAGGTGATGTCGCACTGATAGGTGGCGCGGCGTTCGGGCGTCGACGGCTGCGTGTCGTCGATGCAGCCGACCGTCAGGCCGAGCCACTTGAAGAGATGCCCCATCCACTGCGAGTCGCGCCGCGCCAGGTAGTTGTTCACCGTAACGAGATGCGCCCCCCGGCCTGCCAGCGCGTTGAGATACAGCGGCAGCGTTGCCACCAACGTCTTGCCCTCACCCGTCGCCATTTCGGCGATCTTGCCCTGGTGCAGCACGATCCCGCCGATGAGCTGCACGTCGTAGGGCACCATATCCCACTTCATCGTGTGCCCCGTGACGACGACCTCGCTGCCCAGCAGCCGGCGGGCCGCCTCGCGCACCGTCGCGAACGCCTCCGGCAGCAAATCGTCGAGCGTGCGCTGTAGCTCGGACACGAACTCCTGCTCGGCTCTCCTCAGCTGGTCGCTGAGATTCGCGCGCTCGGCGGGATCGGGACAGTCGTGCTTCGCCTGTTTGAGGCGCTCGACCTCCGCGTGCAGCGCGCCGGTACGCTGGGCAATCGCCTCGCGGAACCTGGCGGTCTGCGCCTGCAGCTCGGTGTCGGTGATCTCTTTGAGGCGCACTTCGTGATGCAGAATCGCATCCACAATCGGCTGGATGCGCTTCAGCTCGCGATTGAACCGCGTCCCGAAGATTTTGGTGAACCAACGATTGGTCATTACGCTCCTAGCGATACAGCCCGTGCGTCGCGATGTATTCGCGCACCGGATCGGGCACTAAATATCGAATGGAAAGCCCCTGTTTGACGCGCTCCCGCACTTTCGTCGCGGAGAGGTCGATCATGGGCACCGGGATGACCCGCTTGATCAGGGGGTGACGCACCACGCTCGCCCCCGGCCGGGCGAAGACGACGATGTCGGCAAGTCCCGGAAGGGCTTCGACTTCCCACCAATCCGCGAGATCCGCGGCGGCGTCCGCCCCTAGCAATAACGTGAACCGGTTCCCCGGCTCGCGATCGCCTAACGCCCGCAGAGTCCGGACGGTGTACGAGGGCGTCGGTAATCCCAGCTCGACGCGCTCCACGCGAAGGCGCGGATTGTCCCCCACCGCGAGGTCCAGCATCTCGGCCCGCTGCTCCGGCGTCGCCTGATGGGCCGCGTGTTTGAACGGCTGCTCGCGCGCGGGCAAAAACCGCACGCTGCAGCCTAACGCATCCGCCGCTGCTTCCGCCACGATCAGATGTGCGACATGCACGGGGTCAAACGATCCCCCGAACAGCGCGTCCACGCCGCTCAGGGTGTCGAGGGGGTCGACGGGGTCGCGCTGGAGTCAGCCGCTGCGGGACAACTGCGGTCGAGTTGCGTCGCCTGCGGATAGAAGCGCCGCAGGTGCTCGCAGGTCTCCCGCAGCTCCTGCTTGTAGCCGATCGCGCGATAGCTGTCCACCAAGCGGAGCAGCGCGTCGGGCGCACGCTCCGTAGTGGGATAATTCGCGATCACGTCCTTGAAATAGATGATCGCGGAGTCCCAGGCTTTGCGTCGCAGATAGAATATGCCCGTCTTGTATGTCTTCTCGGCAAATTGGTTCTCGAGACGACGCGCGTGTGCCCGCGCGCGCGCGGCCGCATCGCTATCGGGAAAACGGCCGGCCAGCTCCTGGTAAATCGCCAACGCGGTCTCACCGTACGATGGATCGAGCTCGGGGCGGCGCCAGAGACGCAGGTTCGCGTCTCCCGCTCGCAACAGGGCCAGGGGGGCGTATTCCGTGGTTGAGAATTCATCGGCGACTTTTCGGAAATCGCTCGCAGCCTGAACGTAGTCGCCTGCTTGGAACCACGACTCCGCCATGTAATACCGCACCCGGGCCAGCTCGGGGGTACCAGGTGTGAGCTCGAAGCTGACGCGCTGCAGAATCACTTGCGCGCGGCGAAAATCGCCGCGGTGGAACAAGTCCATGGCGCGGGCGAGATCGACGTCGGGCTGCGCTGCGGGGGCCGCCCGCGGCGTACGACCGCGCGGGTGACAGGCCGCCATGCCACTCAGTGCCAGAGCGAGAAGCACGACGCCGACCGTCCGTTGCATCGTCATTCCGGTTCAGCCTTTCCTAACGCGTTGAGCTTTTCCTGTGCGCGCTGCGAAATCGTATCGCCCGGCGTCCCGCCGGCGAGCGCCTGTTGATAGCTCTCCATGGCGCCGGCAAGGTCGCCCTGCGCCAGGCGCACATCGCCGAGACCCAGGAAGGCACCCCGCACGACATCGGGCGAGGCGCCCGGAGCCGTCGCGCGCCGGAACCACCCTTCGGCGTCGGCTGGACGTCCCTGCTCGAGCGCGATTTGCCCTTCGACGAGCGCGCACAGCCCCAGGCCTTCGCGCGCCGATTCGACGACCACGGCCGCCCGCTGTCGCCGGACGACGCCCTCGAAGACGCGCACCGCCGTACTGCACTCCCTGACCCGGACCATGGTCAGCCCATATACGAACAGTAGCGAGTCGGCACGGGCGGCGTCGACCGCGGAAGCCGCGGCAACCGGCAGCAGGGCCCTCGCTTCGGCCGTATCGCCGCGGTCGACAGCGTCGAGCGCGGCGAGCACGACGTACCGTCCGAGAGGCCGCCGCGGTGCGACTTCCCGGAGTCCCGTCAAGGCGCTCGCCAGCGCCGTGCGGTCGTTGGCCGCGAGCGCAGCCCGCGCCACCCGATCCAGTCCGTCGGCGGCTTCCTCGGCGCGCGAGCGGTCACGCGTGGCCAGCCCGCGGTAGGAATCGGCCGCCAGCTCATAGTCTTCGGAATGCATCGCCGCCGCGGCCACCTTGGCGAGCAATGTGGCGCTGCCGGCGTTCGCCTTGCGACCCAGCTGGTATTCCGCCAGGGCGTCGGCATACGAGCCCGCGGCATACGCCCGATCGCCCAGCTCCTCGTGATTGGCAGCGGAACGAGTACAGGCCAGCAAGAAGGCCAGCGCCACCAGCGAGAGCCGTCTCACTTCTTTTTCTTCTTTCCCTCGGGTTTCGTGGCGGCGCCAACCGGTGCTACGTCGGAGCGGGAGAGCAGGGCCAGGTAGGCTTCCACCCGTGGGTCTTCCGGCCGCCGCGCGCGCAGCTCTTCCCACACCGCCCGCGCCGCCAACCCATCACCAGCGAGGTAGCAGGCCAGTCCCAGCATGGCGGCGGCATCGAGAAAAGACGGCCGCTCTCGTACGATGATCTGGAAGTGCTCGTGTGCCTCCAACGCGCGACCGGCCTCGAGCAGGAGCCGGCCCAGCTTGTAACGCAGGTCATGAAATGTCGGTCCCAGCGTCAGCGCCGCCTCGTACTGCGCGATCGCTTCGTTGATCCCACCCGCTTCGAGGTATGCCTGGCCCAACGCGGCGTGCTGGTTTGCCAGTTTTGCCGCAACGTGACCATGAAAACCCGCGCGCCGCTCCGAGCTCACCTGGCGGGCGCGCCGCAGCATCGCGTTCGCCTCCTCTTCGCGCCCCAGCTCGTTCAACACCAGCGCGCGATGAATCAAGGCCTCGATGTAGTTGGGATTGAGCGCCAGGGCGCGATCGAGCTGTTCCAGCGCCTTGTCGGGCTGTCCGGCGAGCGAGTAGGAGAGGCCGAGCAGATGATGCGCGTCCGCAAACGCGCGGCCGCCCCCGATGACGTCCTCGAGGAGGTGAATCGCGCCGTAGTAATCCTGCAGCTGAAAACGCTCGTTAGCCTGCTCGACCAGACGCTCGGGACTGACGTCCATGAACCTCCTCGTACCAGTCAACGAATTTGCGGATGCCTTCTTCGATCCCGACTCGCGGCTTGAAGCGCAGCACACGTCCGGCATGCGCTAGATCGGCATCCGTCAACCGCACGTCGCCCGGCTGATCGGGGTGACGCTCGATTCGCGCTTCCTGACCCAGTGCCTTCGCGATGAGCGCGATCAGGCGGTCGAGGCGCACGCGCTCGCCGCCGCCCAAATTGACGGTCTCGACCGTGCTCGGAGCCGCGCTGGCGGTCCATTCGAGCGCGGCGAGGATGCCGTCCAGGCAGTCGGTAATATAGGTGTAGTCGCGCTCACTCGACCCATCCCCGTGCATCCGCACCGGACGTCCGCGGGCGATCAGATCGGTGAACTTGTGGATCGCCAGATCGGGACGCTGCCGCGGGCCGTACACCGTGAAAAACCGCAGGCAGATGATCTGGAGCGGATACAGGTGGGCAAAGGCATGCGCCAGTAGCTCCCCCGCCCGTTTGCTGGCCGCGTACGGCGAGATCGGCAGGACGGCGGGCGAATCCTCCGCAAACGGGGCGGGCGTCGCGTTTCCGTAGACGGACGACGACGAGCCGAACACGATCCGGGTCAACCCCACCCGGCGGGCCGCATCGATCAAGCGCGCGGTCGCGGTGACGTTCGCTTCCATGTACGCGCCGGGATCCTCGAGCGAGGGACGTACACCTGGTTTGGCGGCGAGATGAATAACCGCCTCGACGCCGTCCAGCGGCATGGGATCGCGTGCGACGTCGGCCTCGACGAACCGGAAGCCCGGAAGCTTGCCCAAGCCGGCGAGGTTGCGCTCCTTCACCTCGCGCGCATAGAACGGATCGAAGTTATCGACGCCCGTCACTTCGTGACCGCGCGCGATGAGCGCCTCGCTCAGATGCGAGCCGATGAATCCAGCGGCGCCGGTCACCAGAACACGCTGCGTCACACTCATTCCGATCCTTCGCGCGCAATGACGCCACGGAAATACTCGATGGTCCGGCGCAGCCCCTCATCCAGCGCCACTCGTGGCTCCCATCCGAGTGTCTCGCGGGCACGCGTGATGTCGGGCTGGCGCACCTGGGGATCGTCCACCGGCAGGGACCGCTCGACGATCTGGCTCGCGCTTCCCGTCAACGCGAGGACCCGCTGCGCGAGCTGCCTCACGGTGAACTCGTGCGGGTTGCCGATATTGGTCGGCTCGGCGCTGCCCCGCTCGAACAGCCTCATGATGCCTTCGATCAGATCGTCCACATAACAGAAGGAGCGCGTCTGCGAGCCGTCGCCGTAGACGATGAGGGGCTCGCCGCGCAACGCCTGGACGATGAAGTTCGACACCACGCGCCCGTCGTTCGGCCGCATCCGTGGCCCATACGTATTGAAGATGCGCACCACGCGGGTGTCCAGCTTGTGGTAGCGATGATAGGCCATCGTCAGCGCTTCCGCGAACCGCTTGGCCTCGTCGTAAACGCCGCGCGGGCCTACCGGATTCACGTTACCCCAGTAGGACTCCGGTTGCGGATGCACCAGCGGATCGCCGTACACCTCCGACGTGGACGCGAGCAGGAACCGCGCCTGTTTCGCCATGGCGAGCCCGAGCGCCTTGTGGGTACCGAGGGCGCCAACCTTGAGTGTCTGGATCGGGAGCTTGAGGTAATCCACGGGACTCGCCGGGCTCGCGAAATGCAGCACACCGTCGAGGGCGCCGTCGACTTCGATGAAGGTCGTGACGTCCTGGCGCCGAAACTCAAAGTTGGGATGGTTGGCGACGTGGGCCAGGTTGGCGGGACTGCCGGTGAGGTGATTGTCCATCCCCACCACCCGGTGCCCCATGGCGAGGAGCCGGTCGACCAAATGCGATCCTAAAAAACCCGCCGCCCCCGTTACGAGGACGCGCATCCGAGCGGGCGGCCGATGCTGTCGTAAGTGAATCCGAGCCGGCCGAGCTTTTGCGGATCGTACAAATTGCGCCCATCGACGATCAGCGGCCGCTTCAAGAGCTGCTTCATCTTCGCGAAATCGGGGTTGCGATACTCCAGCCATTCCGTGACGATTGCGAGCGCGTCCGCGCCGGCCAGTGCGTCGAAGCCGTGACCGGCGAATGTCACGCGACTGCCGAGCTGTTGCCGAGCCGTCTCCATCGCGGCGGGGTCGTGCGCCTGCACGTTCGCGCCTGCGCGGAGCAGCTCCTCGATGAGCACGAGCGCCGGGCTTTCCCGGACGTCGTCGGTCTCGGCCTTGAAGGCGAGGCCCCACACCGCGATGACTTTGCCGCTGAGGGATCCCAGATGCCGCTGGAGCTTTTCGAACAGCACGCGTTTCTGCCGCTGATTCGCCTGCTCGACGGCCGACAGGATGTCCAGCGACATCTTGCTCTCCGTTCCGGTCCGGATCAGCGCCTTCACGTCCTTGGGAAAGCAGGACCCGCCGTATCCGGGGCCGGGAAACAGGAATGCCTGGCCGATACGCCGGTCCGAGCCGATCCCCCGCCGCACATGGGTGACGTTGGCGCCGACGGCTTCACACAGCTGCGCGATCTGATTCATGAACGAGATGCGGGTCGCGAGCATCGCGTTGGCCGCGTACTTCGTCATCTCGGCCGACGGGATGTCCATGACGATCAACGGATTGCCGGTGCGGACGAACGGCGTGTACAACTCCTCGATCACCCGGGCCGCTTCCGGGGAGTCGACGCCGACGACCACGCGATCGGGCTTCATGAAATCTTCGACCGCGGCACCTTCCTTCAGGAACTCGGGGTTGGAGCAGACGTGAAACGGCGTCTTCGTCTCGCGCGCGATCTGCGCGCGAACTTTCTCGGCCGTGCCCACGGGGACCGTGCTCTTCGTGACGACCACCTTGGGCGCGTTCATGTGCTGGCCGATAGTCGTCGCGACGGCGAGAACATGCTGGAGATCGGCCGAGCCGTCTTCGTCGGGCGGCGTGCCCACGGCGATGAACACAACCTCGGAGCGCTCGACCGCATTCCCGACGTCGGTCGTGAAGGTGAGCCGACCCTCACGCTGATTGCGTAGGACGATCGGCTCGAGGCCAGGCTCGTAGATCGGCAGCTTGTTCGCCTTGAGATCCTTGATCTTGGCCGCATCGACGTCGGCACAGGTGACGCCATTGCCGGTCTCCGCGAGACAGGCGCCGACGACCAGACCCACGTACCCGGTGCCGACGACGGCGACCTTCACGCGCGGCTGCCCGCCCCGCCCGTCCTGGGCAATACATGCCGGGTATCGACGGTCGCGCGGGCATGCCGCGCGATCAACTTGTAGTCAATCGCCGTGTGATCGGTCACAATGATGACGCAGTCGGCCTGCTTGAGGGTTTCCGCAGTGAGCGGAACGGAATTGAGCGCGATACCGTCTTCCTTCAGGACCGCCACGTGCGGATCGTGGTAGGATACCTCAGCGCCACGTTGATGCAGCAGGCGGATCACATCCAGCGCCGGGCTCTCACGGATGTCGTCGATGTTTTTCTTGTAGGCGACACCCACCAACAGGACACGGCTGGCGCGGACCGCTTTTCCCTGATCGTTGAGCGTGTCCACGACCTTCCCGACCCAGAACTCCGGCATCTCGGCGTTCAGCTCACCCGCCAGCTCGATGAATCGAGTTTTGTAGTTGAGCGTCCGCATCTTCCAGGCGAGATAGTGCGGATCGAGCGGAATGCAGTGACCGCCCACGCCGGGGCCGGGCGTGAATTTCATGAATCCGAATGGCTTGGTCGACGCAGCTTCGATGACTTCCCACACGTCCACGCCGAGCTTGTCGCACACGATCGCCATTTCGTTGACGAGCCCGATGTTGACGCTGCGGAACGTGTTCTCGAGGATCTTCACCAGCTCCGCCGCTTCGGTCGAGGACACCGGCACGAGCGCATCGATCGCCGGTTGGTAGAGCGCCGTGGCGACTTTGAGACAGGCGGGCGTGATGCCGCCGATCACCTTGGGCGTGTTGCGGGTGTTGTAACGCTCGTTGCCCGGATCGACGCGCTCCGGAGAGAACGCCAGGAAGAAGTCCTCGCCCACCTTGAGGCCTGTGGACTGGAGCGCGGGCAGCATCAGCTCGCGCGTGGTGCCGGGATACGTCGTGGACTCGAGCACCACGAGCTGTCCCTTGCGCAGCGCGCGCTTCACCGACTCGGTGGCGGCCAGCACGTAACTCACGTCGGGGTCTTTGGTCTTCGACAGCGGCGTCGGCACGCTGATGGAAATGACGTCGGGCTCTTTGAGACGTGTCAAATCGGCGGTGGCGGAGAATTTCTTGGCGTGCACCGCAGCGGCGACCGTGGCGGCCGATACATCCTGAATGTGCGAGCGGCCCGCGTTCAGCGAATCCACAACTCGCGGATTCACGTCCACGCCGAGCACGCGGTAACCGGCGCGGACCAGCTCCATCGCGAGCGGGAGCCCGACATAACCGAGGCCAACCACGCCGAAGACGGCGGTGCGGTCCTTCGCCTTCGCGAGAAGCGTCTCGACCATAGTCGGGGTCGCGACTGTCGCAGTCATGGGGTCTCCGGGGCGCCGCCCCGCGCCAGTGAGCGGGAAGCGGCTTCCAACACGCGCACGACGCGCACGCCGTCCTCCGCGCTCGCGCGCGGCGTTTCGCGGCCCTGCGCGGCGCGGACAAAGTGCGCCAACTCGGCCGCGAGCGGTTCTACGTTCGGGATCCGCGGAATGAAGATATCGCCCTCGCGGATCGCCAGGCTTTCGCCAAAAGATCCGTACTCGGGCGGTCGATCGATGCCCTTGTCGTAGATCCGCAGCTTCTCGCGCGGCTCCATGTCGTCAAAGACCACCATTTTCTTGGCGCCTACCACCGTGAGTTTCCGTTCCTTGTGGGGATCGAGCCACGACAGCTGGACGTGCGCGAGTACCCCACTCGCGAACTCCATCGTCAGAAACACCACGTCTTCGATGGCGGGCTGCAAATAGCTCTTGCCGTGCGCGGCGACCCGTACGGGTTGCTCACCCAGCAAGTAGAGTGCCACCGACACGTCATGCGGACCAAAGCTCCAGAGGGCATTTTCATCCTTGCGGACCTGCCCCAGGTTGACCCGCAGCCCATATAAATAGAATACCTTCCCCAGCTCTCCCTTTTGCACCATCTCCCGCAGTCGTTCGACCGCCGGGTGGTAGATCAGCAGGTGGCCCGCCAATATGGGCACTTTCCGCTCGACGCCACGCCGCGCCAATGCCTCGGCGTCCCGCACGCTAAGGGCAAACGGCTTCTCGACCAGGACCGGCTTACCCGCCTCAACCGCCTGCTGAGCAATTGATGCGTGTGTGGCAGCGGGCGACGCCACAATTACGGCCTCCACCGCGTCCAGCATGGCCGGGACGTCGCCGGTGACTAGCGCACCGGAATATTGACGCGCTACCCGCTCCCGTACCTTGGCATCCGTGTCGCACACAGCCGCAAGCTCGGCTTCGGCGAGCCCCGCGACCGTCCGGACGTGATTCCTGCCCCACGCGCCGGCGCCCACTACCCCGATCCTGAGCCGCTTCACCGATAGAATCCGCGAATCGCATCGACAACCCGATCGAGCTGCGGCCGCGTAAGCTCCGGATAAATCGGGAGCGAAATCGCCTCGTGCGACGCTTGCTCGGCGTGCGGCAAGCTCCCGTCCTTGTAACCGAGATCTGCAAAACAGGGTTGGCGGTGGAGCGGGATCGGATAGTACACCGCGTGGCCGATGCCTTCCTTCTTCAGGTGCGCCGCCAGATCGTCACGGCGTTCCGCGCGAAGCGTGTACTGATGAAAGATGTGCTCGTTGGCCGGATCGACCACGGGCGGCTTGACCTGGAGGAGGTCGCCAAACGCCTTGGTATAGTAGGCCGCGTGCTCGCGCCGTTTCGCGGACCATTGCGCGAGGTACGGCACCTTGGCGAGCAGCACGGCGGCCTGCAGCGTGTCGAGGCGCGAGTTCGTGCCGACTTCGTCGTGATGGTACTGCTTGGCTCCGCCGTGCAGCCGCAGCCTCTTGAGCCGGTCGGCGGCTGCGTCGTCCGACGTGACCATCATCCCGCCGTCTCCCCAGGCACCGAGGTTCTTGCTGGGGAAGAACGAGTAGCCCGTGACCCATCCCAGCTCACCCGCGACCCGCCACTCGCCGTCGATCTTGCGACGCGCACCAATCGCCTGAGCGGCATCCTCGATGACCTTCACACCCCTCGCCCGCCCGATCTGCATCAGCTCGAGCATGTCGGCCATCTGGCCGTAAAGATGCACGGGCATGATCGCGCGGGTGCGCGGCGTCATCGCGCGCTTCACGGCAGCCGGATCGATGTTGAACGTATCGGGCTGAATGTCCACGAACACGGGCGTGCCGCCGGCATTATGGATCGTCCCCGCCGTCGCAAAGAACGTAAACGGCGTGGTGATCACCTCGTCGCCGGACTTCAGGTTCAACGCCTTGAGCGGCAAGAGCAGCGCATCCGTGCCGCTCGCGCAGCCGATGCCGTGCGTCGCGTGCGACAGGCGCGCGATCTCCGCTTCGAGCTGCGGCACCGCCGGCCCCATGATGAATTGTTGCGTCTCGACGACTTTCATCATCGCGGCGAGGACGTCGTCCTTGATCGTGCTGTACTGCGCGACCAGGTCCAGCATGGGGACGTTCATGAGGCCCCCGCGCGGGCGCGAGAAGGCATCGTCTGACGGAGGATCCCCGCCGACTCTTCGTAGGCGGCCCCACACACGCCGCACCCCGCACGCCCCGCGCTCGGATGCAGCCGCTCACCGCATTGGCACATCCACCCCACGCGCCGCGCCGGTACGCCGACCATCAGGCCGTACGCCGGCACGTCGGAGGTGACGACCGCGCCGGCGCCGATAAAGGCGTATTCGCCGAGCGTCACGCCGCAGACGATCGTGGCGTTCGCGCCGATCGAGCCGCCGCGCTTTACGAGCGTGCGCCGATATTCGTTCTTGCGGGGCACGTGGCTGCGCGGGTTCATGACGTTGGTGAAGACGCAGGAAGGCCCACAGAAGACGTCGTCTTCCAGCTCGACGCCCTCGTAGATCGAGACGTTGTTCTGGATCTTGACGTTGTTGCCGATTTTCGTGCCGGGCATGACGACGACGTTCTGGCCCAGGTTGCAGCGCTCGCCAATCACGGCGCCCGGCATCACGTGCGAAAAGTGCCAGATCTTGGTGCCGTTCCCGATCACCGCTCCGTCATCGATGTAGCTGGACTCGTGCGCGAAGTACTTCAGGTCCCGATGATCTTGCACTCGAGCTCCAGCGTAATGCCGGTCTTCTTGGCGACCGTCTTGCGCACGTGATCGATCACCTTGAGGACGTCGCTCGCGGTCGCGGTGCCTTTGTTGATGATATAGTTGGCGTGCAGGGTGGAGACCTGAGCGCCGCCGATCGTGAAGCCCTTGAGCCCGCACTCGTCGATCAGCATGCCGGCGGTCTTCGTGCCGCTGGGATTGGTGAACGTCGAGCCGCAGCACGGCTGATCGAACGGCGTGCCGGCCTTGCGCCAGCGGAACAGCTTGGCCTGGAGCTCCTTCAGCTTGGCGGGCGACTCCTCGCCGAGAACGAGCTTCGCTTCGATCACCGTCCCATCGATGTTGCTGGCGCGGTACTTGAACGAGATTTGCTTGCGCGACAGCTGCTTGACCTTGCCCTTCGCGTCCATCACCGTCACTTCGGTGACGACCTCGGCGAACTCCGCGCCATGGCAGCCGGCGTTCATGTAGATGCCGCCGCCGACGGTGCCGGGAATCCCGATGAACCGCTCCACACCCGCAAACCCGGCCTCGGCGGTGCGGCGCGCCAGGATGGGTGTCGGCATCCCGGCACCGACAATGGCCGTCGCGCCTTTCATCTCGAATCGGTCGAGTCCCTTCCCCATCCGAATCACGACGCCGGGGAAGCCACCGTCCTTGATCAAGACGTTGGACCCCAGGCCCAGCACGATCCATGGGAGACCACGGTCGTGCGCCAGCTCCAGCGCGCGCACCACGTCCTCGCTGTCGGCGGGCATCGCGAGGTAGCGTGCGGGACCGCCGATCCGCCAGGTGTTGTAACGCGACAGCGGCTCGTTCTCGAGCACCTTGCCGCGGAATTTGATTTTCGGCGCTGGAGGGGGTGGGGGTGGGGCCTTCGCACCCTTCACCGCTTTCGCCGGCGTGGCTACGCGCTTGCTGCCGCGATCTGCCCGCCGCTCGGTACCTTTTCGCCGTTCGCTCTTTCGTGCCATTCCTGTAAGCTCCTGACGCTCCCGGTGCGGCTGCGGAGCGCAATGATCGCATCACACGCGGCACTCGCCGCGGACATGGTCGTCGTATACGGCACGCGATGCACCAGCGCGGCGCGCCGGATCGCGTAGTCATCCACCTGCGTGAACTTCCCCAACGGTGTGTTGATCAGCAGCTGCACCTCGCCGGACACGATCAAATCGATCGCGTTGGGGCGTCCTTCGTGCACCTTCAGCACGCGCTCTGCCGGCACACCGCGGCCGCGGAGATACCGCTCCGTGCCCTCCGTCGCCAGGATGCGGAACCCGAGCTCGTGGAACCGGCGGGCAATCGGCAGCACGGTCGGCTTGTCGTGATCGTTCACCGTGACGAAGATCGTGCCCTCGAGGGGCAGGCTGCCTTCCGCCGCGATCTGCGCCTTGGCAAACGCCATCCCGAAACTGTCCGCCAGGCCCATCGCTTCTCCGGTGGACCGCATTTCCGGCCCCAACACGGTATCCACGCCGGGCAGCTTCGTGAAGGGGAAGACTGCCTCTTTCACGGCTACCCCGGCGACGGGAAGCTCATCGGGAAGGCCCAAATCGTCCAGTGTCCTCCCGGCGATGACCGCCGCTGCAAGCTTTGCGAGGGGCACCCCGGTGGCTTTGCTCACGAACGGCACGGTCCGCGACGCCCGTGGATTGACCTCCAGGACGTACACGACCCCGTTCTTGATCGCGTACTGGACGTTGAGCAGCCCGACCACGCCGAGGGCCTTGGCGAAGGCCTGCGTGTGGCGGCGCATTTCCTCCACCTGCCGGTCGCCGATCAAATACGGCGGGAGTACGCAGGCGGAATCGCCGGAATGCACCCCCGCATCTTCGATGTGCTGCATCACACCACCGATCACGCAGCGCCCCCCCGGGCCGTCGGCGATCGCATCCACGTCCGCCTCGAAGGCGTCTTCGAGGAAGCGATCGATCAGCACCGGGTGTTCCGGCGCGACGCGCGCGGCCTTGATGAAGTAATCGCGCAGCGAGCCGTCATCGTAGACGATCTCCATCGCCCGGCCGCCGAGCACGTAGGATGGCCGCACCAGTACCGGGTAGCCGATCCGCTGCGCGACGCCCACCGCCTCTTCCACCGAGCGGGCGATCCCGTTGGGCGGCTGCGCGACGTCGAGCCGCCGCGCCAGCGTCTCGAAGCGCTCCCGGTCCTCCGCGATATCGATGGCGTCAGGAGAGGTGCCGAGGATCGGAACGCCGGCCGCCTCGAGCGGCTTCGTGAGCTGCAACGGCGTCTGGCCGCCGAACTGTACCACGACGCCCTTGGGGCGCTCCCAGCGTGTGATCTCGAGGACGTCTTCGAACGTCAGCGGCTCGAAGTATAGCTTGTCCGAGATATCGAAGTCGGTCGACACCGTCTCGGGATTCGAATTGATCATGATCGTCTTGAACCCGAGCTCGCGGAACGCGAGACCGGCGCGTACGCAACAGTAGTCGAATTCGACGCCCTGCCCGATGCGGTTCGGCCCACTGCCGAGAATCACGATGCCCTGCTCGCCGAACGGCTCGGACTCGTTCTCCTCGTCGTACGACGAGTAGAGATATGGCGTCGCCGAGGGAAACTCGCCGGCGCAGGTGTCCACCGTCTTGTAGGCCGGATGAATGCCGAGACTCCAACGCTGCTCGCGAATCGCGGACTCGGTGGTGTTGCGCAGCGCGGCGAGCTGTCGGTCGGAGAATCCCAGCCGCTTCATGCGCTTGAGCTCCGCGACTCCGACCGCTGGGAGCGCGCTGAACCAGCGCTCGGCGTCGACGAGCTCCTGGAGTTGATAGAGGAACCAGGGGTCGATGCCAGACGCCTGCGCAATCTCATCGACCGTGAGGCCGGCGAGCAGCGCGCGTTTGACCTGGAAGATGCGCTCGGGCGTTGCCGTCCGGAGCGCCACGCGCAAATCGTCCGGCGACGTGCTCGTCAGCCGATCGTCCGCCGGCGTCGCACCCAGGACCCATCCGGGTCGGCCGATTTCGAGCGCGCGCAGGCCCTTCTGGAACGCCTCCTTGAAGGTGCGGCCGATCGCCATCGCCTCGCCGACCGACTTCATCTGCGTCGTGAGCCGGAAGTCGGCGGTGGGGAACTTCTCGAAGGCGAAGCGCGGCACTTTCACGACGACATAGTCGAGTACCGGCTCGAACGACGCCGGCGTGGTGCGGGTGATGTCGTTGGGGAGCTCGTCGAGGGTGTACCCGACGGCGAGCTTCGTGCCGATGCGCGCGATCGGGAAGCCCGTCGCCTTCGACGCGAGCGCCGACGAACGCGACACCCGCGGGTTCATCTCGATCACGAGCATTTCGCCATCGGCCGGGTTGACGGCGAACTGGATGTTGCAGCCGCCCGCCTCGACACCGATCTCGCGGATGATCGCGATCGCGGCATCGCGCATGCGCTGGTATTCGCGGTCGGTGAGCGTCATCGCCGGCGCGACGGTGATCGAGTCCCCCGTATGCACGCCCATCGGATCGAGGTTTTCGATCGAGCACACGATGACGACGTTGTCGCGGCGGTCGCGCATCACTTCGAGCTCGAACTCTTTCCAGCCGAGCACGCTGCGCTCGATCAGTGTCGAGTGTAAGGGCGATAGCTCGAGCGCCCGCTCGACCAGTTCCTCGAACTCGGCGCGATTGTAGGCGACGCCACCGCCCGTGCCGCCGAGGGTGTACGAGGGCCGGATGATCGCCGGGTAGCCGACATCGGCGACGGCCTCGAGCGCCGCGGCCACCGTCCGCACGGTGCGCCCCGCCGGAGTCGCCAGGCCGATGCGCGCCATCGCGGCACTGAACTCGGCGCGATCCTCGGCCATGCGGATGGCGCGCGCGTTGGCACCGATCAGCTCCACCTTGTGCTGCTTCAGCGTGCCGTCGTTGGCGAGCGCGATCGCGACGTTGAGCGCCGTCTGCCCGCCCATGGTGGGCAGCAGCGCGTCCGGCTTCTCGCGCTCGATGACCTTGCGCACCCAGTCCGGCGTCACGGGCTCGATGTACGTGCGGTCGGCGAGCTCGGGATCCGTCATGATCGTGGCGGGATTCGAGTTCACCAGGATGACGGTATAGCCCTCCTCTTTCAGGGCCTTCACCGCCTGAGTTCCGGAATAGTCGAACTCCGCCGCCTGGCCGATGACGATCGGCCCCGAGCCCAGCAGGAGGATACGCGCGAGATCAGTTCTTTTGGGCATCGAGGACGTCTCGCAGGATATCGTCGAGGGTGCGGGCGGGTCGCCAACCGGTCGCCGCGCGCAACTTTGCCGCGTCGCCGACCAGATAGGGCCGCGCCTCGCGGCGCACCTGGCTGGCATCGTTCTCGTGCTTCGGGGTGACGCCGATCAAGTGCTCCAGTCGCGTATGAACCTCTTCCAGCGTGACGGCTCGGCCAGAGGCGATGTTGTACACCTCTCCCGGCGTACCGCGCTGCAGCATCAGGGCATAGGCATCGGCAACATCGTCCACGTGCAGGAAGTCACGCACCGCGGTCAGATCGCCCACGGGGACCGCCACGGCCCCAGTCTGCTTCACGACTCGCAGCAGCTTGCACCGAGCCGGAATCCAGAAGCTCTCATCCTGCCCCGCCCCGGAGTGGAGAAACGGCCGCGCGATGATGACCTTCAACCCGCGGCACCGCTCGACTTGTCGCGTGGCGAGCTCCGCGCCCAACTTGCTCGTCGCGTAGGCCGTGGAGGGCTGCACACAGTCCTCTTCCTTAATAGGCCGCTGTTGCCACGCGTAGACGTCGGCCGTCGACGCCAGGAGAAAGACCGGCTGGGTCTTCCACCGCGCGGCAGCTGCAGCCAGCTCGGCTGTGAGCTTCGCCGTTCCTTCGGCATTTATTCTCCATGCCAGCGCCGGATCGCGATCCGCTGCGCGGCTCAACGCGATAGCCGCAAGATGGATCACCGCGTCGACCGGCGTGGAGACACACTCGCGAATCGACACGTCGTTGGCGAGGTCGAGCGACACATTCGTGAGACTCGCCACCGGCGGTTGACCGGACGCCCCCGGTCCGACCGCGGCGATGACGCGCGCGCCGTCCGCGAGCAGCCGCCGAACGACGCTGCGCCCCACGAAGCCATTGGCGCCGGTGACCAGCACTTTCACGCCAGCCGCTCCAAGTCAGCATCCACCATCATTTTCACCAGCTGCTCGAAGCCGACGCTGGGCGCCCACCCCAGCTCCTTCCGCGCCCGACTCGCATCGGCGAGCAGTTTATCCACCTCGGCGGGACGCACGAACCGCGGATCGACCTTCACGTGTTTTTCCCAGTCGAGTCCCACGTGGCTGAACGCCGCGGCGCACAGGTCGCGCACGGTGTGCATCGTGCCCGTCCCGACCACGTAGTCCTTCGGCTCGCGCTGCTGCAGCATGCGCCACATCGCCTCGACATAGTCCCCCGCAAATCCCCAGTCGCGTCCGGAATCGAGATTGCCGAGGCGCAGCTCGTGTGTTTTTCCGAGCTTGATGCGGGCGACGGCGTCGCTCACCTTGCGCGTGACGAACTCGAGGCCGCGGCGCGGCGACTCATGGTTGAACAGAATGCCACTGACCGCGTACATCCCGTACGACTCGCGGTAGTTCACGGTGATCCAGTGTCCGTAGACTTTCGCGACGCCGTACGGCGAGCGTGGATAGAACGGCGTCGACTCCCGCTGTGGCGTTTCCATCGCCTTGCCGAACATCTCCGAGGAGCTGGCCTGATAGAACCGCGCCTGCGGATGTGCCAGCCGGATCGCCTCGAGCAGGCGCGTCACGCCGAGCGCGGTGAACTCACCCGTGAGTACCGGCTGGGTCCACGACGTCGGCACGAAACTCTGGGCCGCGAGGTTGTACACCTCGTCGGGCCGGGCATCGCGGATCACGGTCGTCAGCGAATGCTGGTCCAGCAGATCGGCGGCAACGATGTGCACGCGGTCCAGCAGATGCCCGATACGCTCGTAGGAGTCATGCGACGTGCGCCGCACCACGCCGATGACCTCGTAGCCTTTCTCGAGCAGCAGCTCGGCGAGGTAGGAGCCATCCTGGCCAGTGACGCCGGTGATCACCGCCGTCTTTCCGGCGTGGGCGGTGCTGCGGGGTTGCCGCTCCCCGGTGCCCTGTTTAGGTTTAGGCCTCTTTGCGGCGTCCCTTGAACTCATCTTTTTGTCGGACGGCATATGGCTCGAGTGTGTGAAGTCTGTGGCAAGCGTCCGATCACGGGACACAACATCAGCCACGCGAACAATAAGACGCCCCGCCGCTGGTACCCCAACCTACAGCGCGTTCGGGTCGTGGTGAACGGCGTCGTGCGCCGGATTCGCGTCTGCGCGCAGTGCATCAAATCGAATCGAGTCGCCAAGGCTTCGTAAAAAAGGGGACCCGTCGGGTCCCCTTGGTTCGTTCGTCCCACCGTCGCGCTCTCACTCACTCAATAGTTCGATCCGGGCCACATCGGCGCCGTCGCCGACGCGGTGTCCCAGCTTCAGGATGCGCGTGTACCCGCCGGCCCGCGCGGCAAACCGCTTGCCGATCTCGGCGAACAGCTTGGTCGTGACGGCTTTGTCCTTGAGACGGCGCTCGACGAGCCGCCGCGCGTGCAGATCGCCGCGGCGCGCGAGCGTGATGAGCCGCTCCGCAAAGGGACGCAGCTCCTTCGCCTTCGCCTCGGTGGTCTGGATACCGCCGTGCTTGAAGAGGCTCGTCGCCATGTTGTTCAGCGTCGCCTTCTTGTGGCTCGACGTGCGCGACAGCTGGCGGCCCTTGGCGCGGTGGCGCATTACTCTTCCTCGGTGCCCGTCAGCTGGGCCTGCGGCGCGTTGCCCGGATCGAGGATCCGGATCTCTCCGCCGGGGGTCTCTTCGAGCTGCATGCCGAAGTTCAAGCCTTCGCGACGCAGCAGTTCCGCGATCTCGCCCAGTGCCTTCTCACCCACGTTCTTGACTTTCAGCAGGTCGTCTTCTTTGTAGCGCACCAGATCGCCCAGGGTGCGGATGTTCGAGTTCTTGAGCGAATTGACGGACCGCACCGACAACCCGGCGTCATCGATCGCTCGGCTCAGCACGTCACGCAGCCGGCCGCCTTCGGTTCCGCCGTTGCCCGCGGATTCGCCGGGGACGATCGGCACCTTGCCGAAGTCGACGAAGAAACGGAAGTGCTCCTGCGCGAGCGCCGCGGCATAGGCCACCGCGTCCTCGGGCGAGATCGTGCCGTTGGTCTCGACGGTGAGGGTGAGCCGATCGTAGTCGGTGCGCTGGCCGACGCGCGTCTCCGCGACGGTGAAGTTCGCCCGGCGCACGGGATTGTAGATCGAATCCACCCGCACGACGTCCACCGCGAGCGTGCGGTCGACGGGATGCTGTTCGGCTTCGACGTACCCGCGGCCCTTGTTCACGTACAACTCACCCGCGATGTCGCGATCGTCCTGGACGGTGAACAGCAGCTGCTCGGGATTCACGATCGAGACGGAGCCGTGCTGCTCGAGATCGCGCGCGTAGACCGGGCCGGCCTTCTCCACCTTGAAACGGAGCACCGCTTCGTCGACTTCCGGCGCGAGCACCAGCGTCAGCTGCTTCAGGCGCTGGATGATCTGATGCACGTCTTCCACGACGCCCGAGATGGTCTGGTGCTCGTGCACGACGCCGTCGATCCGGAACGCCCAGACCGCCGCGCCGCGCAGCGACGAGAGCAGCAGCCGACGCAGCGAGTTGCCCAACGTGTAGCCGTAGCCCCGCTCGAGCGGCTGGAGACGGAACTCGGCGGAATTCGGGTTGTCCTCGCGCTTGGTCATCTCGACCAGGTGCGGCCGGACCAACCCCGTCAAATCAAGAGTCGTAATCACTTGGAATAGAGCTCGACGATTAACTGTTCTT
>Ga0137374_10001567_pt1 | contig 26135 bp, 23 predicted proteins | sample SagtaG_20_FD_104811 | JGI IMG/M metagenome (GOLD analysis project Ga0137374, IMG submission 104811) | Vadose zone soil microbial communities from Sagehorn Ranch, Mendocino, California, USA - Sage1_R_100_16 metaG | ecosystem: Environmental > Terrestrial > Soil > Vadose zone | place: USA... | reverse complement strand
TGACGCGGCTTGGCTCCGTCGCTGTGATCGTCCTGCTGTTGGGCGGCTGGGCGGCGGGCGGAATGACCGGTGCGCTGCTCGGCATGCTGGTCGCGGTGGGGATTGGGCTGTGGCAGACCGCCGATCTGTGGCGGGGCCCGGCGGCGCCGTTCGACTGGCTGCCGTGGCTCAGGCGCATGGTGCCGATCACGCTCGGGTTCGGCGCGGTGACGTTCATGCTCACCCAGGACATGCTCGTGGTGCAGGAGTTCTTTCCGCGCGAAGAAACCGGATACTACGGGGCGGCCGGCATGATTGGCCGCGCGATTTACTTTTTCACTGCGCCCGTCACGGCGGTGCTCTTCCCCAAGCTGGTCCAAAGCGCGGCCCGCGCGCAGAAAACCTCCGTGCTCGCGCAAGCCGTGGGCGCCACTGCGCTGCTGGGCGTCGGCGCGGCGACGTTCTGCACGCTGTTTCCGACGCTGCCGCTGAGGCTGGTCTACAACGAGACGTTCCTCAAAGTCGCGCCGCTGGTGCCGCTGTTCGCCTGGTGCATGTTGCCGCTGATTCTTTCCAGCGTGCTGGTGAACAATCTCCTGGCTCGCGAACGGTTTGCCGCCGTGCCGTTCCTGGTTGCGGTTGCGGCTGGTTACTACATCACGCTTCGGTTCCGGCACGACAGCTTCGAGACGATCATCCACACGCTGGGCCTCTTTGGATCGCTGTTGCTGGCAGTGTGCCTCTTCTTTACGTGGCGCGAGGGGCGGACGGCAAATCCGGTGCCGTAGCCGCGGCTGTGTCACCTGCGCCGGGTGACGCAGGCAACCCCTTCCTCCGGGTCAGGGCCGTGTTTTTGCCGGCAAGGCGCCGGGAGGCAAGGCGGTCACGTCCCATACGAAGCCTATTCGCCGGCCTCCCCGAAGCGTCCGCATCGTGTCGAGTCGGATAATCACCAGCGTCACTTTGCCCGCCTTCACGTCCACCCGCACCAGCTTCGAGGCGCCTTCGAGTTCAGGAATGAGCGCGAACTCCTGCGATCCGACGGGCACTGGCACGCGCAACGTCTCGCCGTCCCTCCCGCCGCATTTGCCGACGGGCGACGGCTGGCCGTCCCGGTAATGCGACACGTTGAACTTCATTTTCGTTTCGGCGGAACCAGTGACAATAAAGCCGACGTAGCCTTGGGGAACAGTTGGAGTCGTCGTGGCGGGCTTCTTGCCGTCACTGGCACAACCGCAAAACCAGCCGGCGAATATCCCCACCACGACGACGGCCGCAGCCATTTCTCGAAGGTTCATCGGCCCGAGCATGGCGATCATAATGGGTGCGGGGTTTTGGGGTTCAGGGCGGCCTCTGCTCGCCGCTTCGCGGCGGCGGGTTTTTGAGCTTGCGGTAAATCCAAACCTCAAGCGGGCGCAACGGTTTGAGCATCTTGTAAAACGGCGAGTGGACCAGCCGCAGGCGCACGACGGAAAGGAACATCACCAGAGAGCTGCGCGCCAGAGTTTGCGTCACTTTCGAGCCGGCGATGTCGGTCCATTCGATCGGCACTTCCTTGATTCGGTAGCCGGCCCGCTTGAGGGCGTAGAGCAGGTTCACGTCGAACGAAAGGTCCGAAATGCGAAGGTCGCCGTGAATTTTTTCGACGGCGGCGCGGCGCATGACTTTGCCGGGACATTGGGTGTCGGCAACGTGCATCCAAAAGAGGCACTCGACGATGAAATGGAAGCAACGGCTGACGAAGCGGCGCAGCTTCGTCTGGCTCTGGTGCAGGATTGCGCCCGGCAGCCAGCGCGAGCCGATGACGCAGTCGACGTCACCAGTGACCAGCTTCGCCAGGTCATGGAACGTCCGCGGGGCGGTTGCGCCGTCGGCGTCAACGTATCCAATCAACTCGGCTTGAGAGGCGGGTTCGGTGGCCAGGCGCAGCCCTTCAATAAGCGCGCCGCCCTTGCCGATGGGCGCGGGAAAGTTGAGCGCCGAGACCGTCGGGAACTCGCGCCCGACCCCTTCGACGATGCCCAGCGTGTTATCCCGGCAGCCGTTGAGGACGACGACGAGCTGGAATCGGCCGGGGTAATGGTCCCGAAAGTAAGTCGCAAAGTCGCGCAGCACCGGCTCGATGCGTTTCTCTTCGTTGTAGGCCGGAATCAGGAGCAACAAGCTCGGAGCGCTCTGAGTCACACGGGGTGATTAGCAGAGCGCAGGGGGGCTTGCCAACCGTCGAGTGCCGGGAGAGTGCGAGGCGAGAAGGGAAGAGGTATGAGGTATGAGGTATGAAGGTTCAGCCCGAACGCCCTCCCCTTCTCTTTTCATACCTCTTCCCTCATCTCACCTTTCCGTCAGCCGCCGATCTGCGGAGTTGTAGTCGAGCAATTCCACACTTTGCAAAGTGTGAGAGTCCGCACGTTCAATTGCCGGGGCCTGCGTTGAGCCGTTGCTTCTGGCGCTGGTCGAGAAGCTGGAGTTCCTGTTTGAGCGCGTGGAGAGAATAGGTGTTGGCGATGACGATGGCGGACATCGCCGCCAGCAGGGCGAGGATGACGAGCACGGCGCAGCCGCGGCGATTCTGTCGCCGCGATACGGAATGGAACCGGGCTTCGGGTAACTTCATGGCCTTCGTGCGCTCCTCGCAACGGCTTGAAAACTGAACAGTGGCCGCACTCGGGCGACTTTCTGTCCGCCCTTCAACTCGACGTCCCAGTGCCACACCGCCACGCGCTGGCGGCGCTCCTCGAAGATGCGGGAACTGGCCGCTCGCGGCAGACACTCCACCCAGTTGGTGTTGGGCAGCGCCTGCCGCAAGACCCCGCCGGCGCGAAAGGTGTAGGTCACTTCTCCCGCGCCGCTGGCCAGGCGGAGTCGCGATTCCTCACCGACTGTTTCGAGTTGCGGTGGCCGGGCGGACGCACGCACGTCCGCGCGCCATCGTTCGCCGGCTTGCAACGCACGAACAATCCCCGCCGCGTTGCGCGAAAGGTCACGGGAGCGCTCCAAGGCCCGGTAGAAAGCGGCAAATGCCATCGTCAGAATCACCGCCAGCAAGCCGATGTAGGCCAGACAGTCGACCAGCGCGATGCCCCGCTGGGAGTCGAGGGTCGCTGCGACCGTGAAGTCGCGGGGCGGGGACATTGGGCGTCGGGCGTTGAGTCCGACTTCTTGCTCGTCTGAACATGCAGTCCGCGATCTCACGGTCGCAGCTACGGTAAGCACATAGGCTCTCGACTGGGTTCTCATCGCACTTTCACCTCACGGGCCACGATCCCGCCGGCGCCGCCTGCTCTGGGAATCCACTCGAGCCGCACGCGAGCCTCGTCGAGCGTCAACAGGAAATCGCCCGGCGGCAGGTTCGTCGCGGCGGCGGCGCGAACGGCGTAGCTTTGTTTGCCGGGACGGAATGCGCGCCATTCACCCGCGGCCAGCGCCTCGACCTCGCCGTCCACGATTTCCATCGCAACGGCTTTGTAATAATGGGCGCGGCAAGTGCGCGTCTCCTGCTGAAACGTGAACGCCAGCGGAATCATCACCGCAACCAGGATGCCCAACGCCACGACCGCCTCGGTGAGAAGTGCTCCTGCCCGCGCGCGCCCGCCGTGATGTCGTCGGACTTTCATAACGCGGCCTCGTCCAGAATAGCGAGCAGCATGCGAAACAATCCGACTGCCACAAGGCTGACCATCACTCCGTTCAGCAGGACGAACCCGGTCGTGACGAGTTGCGACGCGGTCTGCTGCTGCTGAAACGCCTTCGCCGCCAGCGCCTCGTGCCACCCCTCGAGCGCGGCGGCAAAGCTGCCGCCGGGCGCGGCGGCGTTGCGCAGCCGCCAGGCGAACTCGCCGCCAGCATCGAGCCGGCGCGCGGCCTCCGGCAATCTGGCGCCCTGTTGAAGATCGACGCCTGCGCGATCGGCCCGCTCGAGAAAGCCCGCATTGGCGGCGCATTCGGCGCCCAGCCGCAACGCCCGGGCTTCCGGCACGCCGGCGTCGAGCAGCAGCGAGAGCATCGTCGAGAAATCGCGCTGCATTCGTTTGCGGCGCCAGGGCAGCAGGAACTCGACACGATCCGGCAAGGCCAGGTTACCGAGCCAGAACAGGAGCCAGGCAGCGGCGATGAACCACGCCACCGCGATACTCCCGTCGAATAGCGCGCCGGACCACGCAGGGGTGTCCGAGGCCATGTCCCTGGCGACATCCTTGAGTTTTGGAAACACCCACACGGCAAGCACCCCGAGCACCAGCGGCCCGAGTGGGGAGACGAACATCAGCACGACGAGGTTGTTCGAGATGCTCTGCGTCTCGCCTCGCGCGCCGTTGAGTGTGGCCCGGCAGGCAGGCAGCACTTTGCGCAACTCGCCGAGTTCCTCGCCCACGCGGAGCATCGCCCGCACCGGCCGCGGAAGGAACTTAGGCACGGTGTCGAGCGCCGCGCTCAAGCGCCTTCCGCTCTGCACAGCTTCGGCAAGCGCCGGAAAATACCGGCCCAGTTCCTCCAGGCCCACGCGCGCGTCGGCCAATGAGCGGATCGTTTGCTCCGGCGAGCGGCCTTGTTGGAGGCCGAGTTCGAGCAGGCTCAGAAAGCAGCGCGCCCGCTCCTCGCGGTTCAGCGTGGAACTCAGCCACAGCCAGCCACACCAGACGAGCGCCAGCGGCACGAGGGCGAGGATTAGATACAGGAACCCGATCAGCAGTGGCCTAATGAGATCGTCAGAATCCATGCGGAGGATGATTCACGGTTACTCGCCCATTTCGTCGATATTCACCAGCGAGCCCATCAGCCCGGCGAACATGCGCGCCATCGGCAACACCTGCGTGAGGATCAAAAGCCCAAGCCCCATGACGCTCACCGGCAGCGCCGCGTAAAGCAGCACCTCGGTTCGGTGCCGCGCCCGGTCGAAATAAATCTTCGCCGCCTGACGGAACCCGCCTGCCCAGTCTTCGCCGCTTCCGGCGACCAGCCAGACGAACAACGGCGGCACGATCCTTCCGCCTCCGGCCAGCTCGGAAAAGTTTTTGTGGCCGGCTGCGAGGCGGGCCTTCCACTGCGCCAGTTCGGGAGCCGCGGGTGAGCCGGTTTCGAGTTGTTGGAGGAGCGTCAGCGCCTGATCGAGAGTGCAGCCTTTCTCCAGCATGAGCGCCAGCGCGGAGGCCAGGTGCGAAAGACCCGCTTCCTTGAATCCGGGAAACCGCCAGCGCAGTTCGCGCCGCCATTTCGGCACGGCGATCATCAGCGAGGCGGCGCCGCAAAGCAACGCGATGACGGCGACGGGCATCCAAAGGTTGAGCAGCAGCCCGAAAGCATTCGGCAACCCGGACTGGCCGGGCAAGACGCCCTGGGAGACATCCGTCGCCACCTCCAGCGTCAGCCGCTGATAGATCACCGCCACAATCACCGAGACCGCGAGCGCCGTGGCCAGCACGATGAACGGATACACGAGCAATCCCTTCAACCGCGTCCAGGTCAGGTGCGCCCGATGGTAGTAGTCGGCCAGCAGGGTGAGCACGCCAGGCAGGTCGTTGCTCTTCGCGCCGACCTGAAGCATCGCGCTGTAGAACGCGGGCAGCCGGCGCGCGGCCAGCGCGTCGCGCAGCGGCGTGCCCTTCGCCAAATCAGCCTCGAGGGCTTGCAGTTCCGCCCGCAGCGGGCCGCGTTGCATCTCGGCGCAAAGCTGTCGAAGCGCCCCTTCGAGCGGCACGCCGCCCTTGAGCATGCCGGCCAGTTGCTGGTTGGCGAAGGCCAGTTCGTCGTGGTTCATGGGCTGCGTTGAATCGTTACCGGGCCAGGATTCGCTCGATCTCGGGCGGGTTCGTAACGCCGCATGCGACCAATTGGCTCGCGGCCAATTCGAGCGGCAGCAGGGGCTGGATGGCGCCGGCGCCGCGCTCACGGATGCCGCGGCGCGCCGGAGCGTCCACACGGAACCATTCCACGACCGGTGCACGACCCTTGTGGCCGGTGTGAAGACAGTCCCCGCAACCCGTGCCGGCGCACGCGCGGCAAATTCGCCGAAGCAATCGCTGGTTCAGAATCAACTCCAGCGCGCTCAACGCCGCCGAGTGGTCCGGACAGAGCACCTGCATCCGTTCCCACACCCCGGCGCACGAGCCGGCGTGCAGCGTGGAAATCATCAAGTGCCCGGTCAGCGCGGCGCGCACGGCGATGGCGGCGCTTTCCTCGTCGCGAATCTCGCCCACCACGAGCACCTGCGGATCCTGCCGCAACAGGTGGCGGGCGGCCGCGGCGAACGTAAGCCCTCGCGCCTCGTTCACCTCGGTCTGCATGACGCCCGGGATGATCTGCTCCACAGGATCCTCGATCGTAATGACATGCCGCCTGCCGTGGGCGGCCAGCGCGGCCAGGCAGGCGTGAATCGTCGTCGTTTTTCCGCTGCCGGCAGGGCCGGTCAGCAGGAGCAACCCGGCGCTCAACCTTAGAAACCGCTCCAATTCGGCTTCGGCGCCCTCGGGGAAGCCCAGTTCGGAGAGTTGCCGTGTGCTTGCGGCGCCGAAGAGACGCAGCACAATCTTCTCACCGGTCACGGTCGGATAGGTCGAGACCCGCAAGTCACTGCGCGAGCCTGCGTCGGCGCGGTCGATGCGGCCGTCTTGCGGGAGCGATTCCTGGTAGGTCTTGAGACGGGCCAGGAACTTGATTCGGCCAAAGAGGCGCTCGGCGATTTCATCGGGCACGGGAGCGATGGGCGTCATCACGCCGTCAAGCCGGAACGATATCGCCGCGGACGCGCCGAGCCTCTGGAGATGGATGTCGCTGGCGCCGGCGGTCTCGGCCTGGCGCACGAGGTCTTCGAGGAACCGCGGCGCATCAGTAGCGGCGGTCAGAGCGGGGCGCATTGAGTCCGATTGCATCGCAACGAGGGTGAGACAAGCCGGGAAGCAAAACGTCACGCCGGGAAGGGAATCGTCACGCGGAGAAGTGAGGGCGTCGGCAAGTCATTGACCGCTCATCGCGGCCAGGAACGGGAGTGCAAGGACTGCGAGCGCCGGCATCCTGCCGGCGAGGCTCAGCCAGCGAGGGATCGCGCCGCCGGGACCGCCGGCATCCTTGCCGGCGAGTGCCCTGCGAACACACGCTGGAAAGGATGCCGACGCTCCCAGTGGCGTCTCAACGCTTCAACCCTTCGACCACTTCCCGCCCCGGCGCAGGTGGCGTAGCGGCTTCCTCGTCCAGTTCCACATAGCCCGGCGCCCGATAGCGGCGGCGTTGATACCACGAAATGGCGACGAGATCGTAGAGGCCCCGCCCGAGCCGGTTCCAGACGCCGTATTTCGACACGCCCGCCCGGCGCGGGCGGTGGTTCACAGGCACTTCGAGCGTCTTGAAACCGCCGCCGTGCACAAGCACCGGCAGGAACCGGTGCAGGCCATTGAATGGAAACACGCCCGCCAGCGCCTCGCGTTTGAAGGCTCGAATGGCGCAGCCGGTGTCGCGGAAGTCCACGCCGAGCGCCCGGCGCCGCGCCCAGCGGGCAATTCGGGAGGAGACTTTTCGCAGCCAGGTGTCCCGTCGGTCGAGCCTCATGCCGCTGACAAAATCGACGCGCTTCAATTCGGCGATCATCTTCGGCAGATCGGCGGGGTCATTCTGCAAATCGCCATCGAGGGTGCAGAGCACCGGGCTGGTCGTGGCCTGGAGGCCGGTCCAGACGGCAGCGCTCTGGCCGGCGTTGCGCTTATGGCGCAGGCCGCGCACCCGGGGCTCGGCCCGGCGCGCCTCGGCGATACGCCGCCAGGTGTCGTCCGTGCTCGAGTCGTCCACCAACACCAGTTCCCAATGTGGCGTGACAGAGTTCAGCGCCTCGGCAACTTCGCGCACCAACGGCGCGACGTTGTCGGCCTCGTCGTAAACGGGGACGATGACTGAGATTTCAGCGGGCACGGCGGTCACCTGCCACGTTACAGCTAACTCGGATATTTCATACTCCACGTAGCCGCCGACGTGAGGAGGCGGATGGACCATACGGGGTAACGAATCCGCCTCCTCACGTCGGCGGCTACAGGCTGTGGGCGTTTCATGCGAGGTCTGAAATACGCGGGCTAAGGATTCGCCTCGGTGCGCAATGCCTGTTCGTAACACTCGAGGGCCTCACTGTAGCGCTCCTGCTCGTTGAACAGGCTGCCTTTGCAGAGATACGCCTGCGTGAGCGAGCCGTCCAACGCGATGGCGCGCTCGCAGCAGGCCACGGCTTCGTCGAGGCGCTTGAGGCGTTCGAGCGCCATGCCTTTGCGAAGGTGGACTTCGGCATTGTCCGGCTCCAGCGCCAGCACTTCCTCGAAACAGCTCAGCGCGCTTTCGGGCTGGCCGAGGTTCAACAGGGTTTGTCCCTTGCCGAGCAATACCTTTGTGTGGTTCGGCGCGCCAGTGGCCGCGTCGCGCAGGTTCGTGAAGGGCTTGCGCTCTCCGGCGCCGTTCGGGGCATGCTCTGCGTGCGCAGCGGTCTCCAGCTCGAGGATGCGGCCTTCAAGACGCTCGATGAGGCCGTGCAGGCGGGCCGTCTGAAGGCCGCCGCCGCCGGGGCCAATCAGGCGCGCATCGCCCGGCTCGAGCGCGGCGGAGAATTGGCCGCCGGGCAGGCCGGTCGCGATTTCCGCCAGGCGGTGCATCCCGCGCAACTGGAACAACGCCATGAACAGCAGGGTGAGGAATCCGACGCTGACGAAGATGCCCGCCAGGGTCAGCATGGTGCGGCTGGAGTGCCGCATGGATTCCATCTGTTGTTCGCGCGATTGGAGGAGCGATTCCTCGATCAGTTTGAGGCGGGTGGCGAGCGCCTCGGAATTGGTGCGCGCGGCCAGGGCGTTCTCCATTCGGGTCTGCTCGATGGCCAGCAACGTGGCGTGAAGCTGTTCCTGAAGGTGAAGGTAGGAGCGCAAGACGCGCTGGGTTTCCGCGGAATCCTCGCCGGATTGGGCGGGCGCGTTCGTTGGCGGCGCGACTGGCTCCGCGCCGCGGAGGGTCGCTGGGCCTGCCAGCAGAATCAATCCGCAAGCCGCGACGAGACGACGAATGTCGGCCAGCAAGTCCATGCAGAGTGCGGGCACAAAACGGGCTTCAGGCGCCCGCGGTCGGATCGCCGGACGCAGGTGGCGGGACTTCCGCCGCCGGCACGGGCGCAGCATCGATAGCGGGTGATTCGGCAGGTGACACTTCGGCAGCCGGCGCGACGGCTTCCGCCGCGACTCCCGAGGCGGTCGCGATGGACCCCGGATCGATGAGGACTTCGGCCGCAAGATCCGCAGGCGCGGGTTCCGCGGGCAACGCCGCGGCGGCCGCATCGGCGGCGGTCGGCTCGGCCGGTTTGGCGGCGGGCCTCTCCGGTCTGGGCAAGGGTTTTTTGGCGGTTTCGAGGACGCCGTTGGCGAATTCGATGACGTGTCCCTGATGCACGAGCCAGTGCAAGTCGGTCATAACGGACGCGACTTCCGGGGACATCGCGGCCGGAGCGCCGGCGGCCGGCGCTGGAGCGCCTTCGCCCGGCGTGACTGGCACGACGGCCGGCGCGGGAGCCAGAGACTCGACCAACTGCTTGCGGGTGCACTTGGGATGGGCGTTGACGAATTCGACAATACGCAGGACGCCCTCCGAGACAGGCGTGGCTTCGAGGTCCAGATACCGCGGCCGGGCGACGGAGACATGGGTGATGGCGCGATTGACCTTGAAGAACTGCAGCCCGCGGGAGGCAAATTGCTGGCTCAAAGTCGTGGCGACCTGCATCGGGAAACGGCGCTGTTCGTCCCAGCGCTGGCGGATAAGGCGGGTCAACTCGCGGTCCCGCTGGCCCCGGCCGGCGGTGCCTGTGATACGGTGAGTCTCGACGGGCTTGATGATGTTGGCCAGATGCACCTCCCGGAAATGCTTCTCGACTTCCTCGCGAGTCGCCAGTTTAAGGCTCTCAGGCATGTTGAGGCAGACGTATTCGGTCTTCCAGCTCTGGTCGTCGATCCATTTCTTCACCACGGCTTCGTCGCGGACGATGCGCACCTTCGACTTGAACGTCTCGAAATGCATCCGCGAGAATTTCTCCGCGTGCAGACGGCGGAGCTGGTTCTGATAATCGTGGTGATTGGGCGGCCCGAGCACGGCGCCGCTCATGCTGCATTGGGCGACAAAGGTGTAAACGCCCCTGGGCGGATCAATCGGCGTGCGCTCGGGCCGATAAAACGTGGCGAAGTGCCGGTCCAGCACGTGGCGCACCGCGTCGTCCTCCGACAGCCAGAGCGTCTCGTCGAGCGCGCACAGGAAGAGCGCTTGCACGGCCGAGCCGTCGGGCTTCTTCTTGACTGTGAAGGTGAGGGTGTGGCGCTCGGGTTTGGCGAGAATCATCTGCGCAATCTCGAACAGCGGATACGCCCGGCCCGTGACGCGAATCTGGCGCGAGAGCAAATCGACCCCGTGCTCGTCGGCCACCAGCACGAGCTGGATCTCCGGCAGCGGGGGCGGCGGCGCGGGGCGCTCGGGCCGATCCCGCCGGTCGTCACGCGGGCCGCGCCCGTCGCGGCGGGGCGGCCGGGGGCCGCGAGGCGGCTGGCCGGGGCGGCCAGCGAACGGAGGCTTGCCGGACGGCCGGTCGCCTTGCGGACGACGGGGCGGACGGTCGCGGCGATCCGATCGGCGGTCGCGATCCCGCTCGGGCTCGCCGCGGAAATTCTCGAAGCGGTTGGCCTTGGGCGATTCCTTGGCCCACGCGGGCAGGAACACCTGCTCGAGATCAAAATCCGCTTCTGGCGTTGTGCTCATGCAATGGCGGCGCGGCGCGGGCATGGGTTGAATGCGCGGGCCGAAGCAATTCCAGCAAGAGCATGAGGAGTCGGCGGCCGGATTGCAAGCGCGGGGTGGGGCAACAACGTCGGGCCGTCGGGCAGCCGTCTCGCCTGTCCCGGCCACGAGTATGTGTTTAGCGTCAGGCCTGCCTTACTATTGATTCCGGCCGCCGCTTCGCAATTCCTCTGGACAAACCACGGCACGAACTCATTACCCTGACCCGCATTGAAAACAGAAATGACTGCCCCACTGCCCAAAGGCTTCGCGGCGGGTCCACGCTGCCTGACGGCTACACTTCTGCTGGGGCTGCTCGCTTTCGCCGGCTGTTGCAATTCAGGGGCGAAGCGAGCGGACGACTCGTTCCCTTTCAGGCTGGCGCGGAACGCGGAACCACCCGCGGCTGGCGCGGCCGGCCCGACGCTGCGCCTGGACTTCAGCGACGATTCGCCGGGCAACCCCATCGGCGCGTTCATGTATTTTGTGCCGTTGATTTCCCCGGACCCGGTCTCCGTCCATGAGAGCGCCGGCAATGCGCAGCGGTCGCGAGTCCTCAGCGTCACGCGGCGGTTTTCCTCAGGCGCCTTCTCGGCCGAATGCGAGTTCACATTCACCGGTGACGGCTCCCACCGGAACATCTTCGACAACTCGGAGAAAGTACGCCGCCACGAGCGCCAGCTCAGGGCGGGCGAGGCGCTGGAACGGGCCCTGCAATACATTTCCATCGAAGGTTCGGGCCGCGGCCTCATCGAGGTCGAAGGCGTCGTGACCGGACGCGTGGCGACCGTCACGGAAGTCCGGTTGCGGTTCAATGCCCACGGAGGAACCAGCCCCGTCAGCATTGGCCTGGCCGATCTCCTGTACCGGGATAACCAGCTTTGTATTACCAACGAGATCGTGGCCCGGGTCAACGCCCTGACGTTTCGGAAGGCCGAAGGCCGGCCGCGGATGGGCGTGACCGTCTCCAGCGTGAAGCGCAAGGAGGCCAGTGACAGCTTTTGGCAGAGGCTCAAGGGCGGCGTCGCCGGAACGCTGGCCAACTATTTCATCAAGCCCCTGCCCGTCGAGCCGACAGGCAACGACGCGATGCTCGACTTCGGCGCCGCACTCACCGGCAAGGAGGCCCAATTCACCTTCCCGCGCGCGCGAAATCTTCGCGCCGCGAGCGGCACGCCGTGAGGGACAAGGGTCACGCTTGCGAGAGGGATCGGTCGGATCCGTCGGATGGTCGATCCTTGTAACTCCGTGCCACTGAAGCGGCGCCTCACCGCTTCGGCGCTTTTGCGGTCGGTTTTACCGGCGCTACTTTCCCCGCAGCTTCAAGTTTCTTTTTGAGTTCGTCGAATTCCTTCCTCAACTCCTGGTTATCCCGCTGTAACTTGAGGAGTTCACCGCGGAGCGAGCCGAGTTCGGCCCCGGGCTTCTTCGCGTCGCGGAGCGCAGCCAGCGATCTCTCGGCGATGTCGCGTTCGGGACGTTCCTTGGGGAGCGTAACAAATTTCTCCAGCACGCCGATTGCCTTCGGATCGCCGAGCATGCCGAGGCCTGCCAGAGCCGCGTTCTGCACGCGTTGCTTCGCGCTGTTCACGCGGGCGACCAGGAATTCGCGCGCGGATTCCTTCTTCTCCTCGTTGCGCGCCAGCCAGGCAAGCGTTTCGAGCCCGCGGGTGAAAACGGGCGTCGGCCAGTTCGCCTCATTTTCGCGTAACGTTTCCAACCACGGCGCGATGAAGGCCGCGTCGTCCTGAACGCGAATCGCCGCCAGCGCCCCGTTCGCCATCGACGCGCGATAGGAATCAGAACGAAGAAACTTCAGCAGCTCGTCGTGGACCTCCGGCGTGTGATGGGCGCCCAACCCGCCGATGGCCGCCGACCGGATTTCCGGGTTCTTGTCCTCGCGCGCCAGTCGGAGCAGCGCGTCGCGGCTCGGCTCGCGGTAGAAGCCGGCGAGGTCCAGGGTGAGCTGCCGGCGCACGCGGGCGTCAGGCTGCTTCATCGAAGCCACGAGCGATTGCAACGCCTCGTCGGTGCCCACGGCGCGCATTGCCTGGGAGGCCGCGATGCGCACGCCCCAATAGGGGTCGTTGTTGAGGGTGTTCTTCAGTTTTTCCAAAGCCTCCTTCTTTCCGCTCAACTGCTCGACCGCGATGAGCCGGCCGAGCATGTCCTTCTTGTCGGCGAGTTGAGCGAACAACATCGGCGTCGGTGGAGTGAACGAGAACTTCGCCAGCAGCGCCAGCTCGGGATCGAGCCGCACGACCTCCGGCGCCTCCGGCAGCGGGATGTAGAAGTCCTCCGCCTTCTCCTTCACGCGCAGTTGCCGGTCCACCCGGCCCGACTTGCCCTGGAAGCGCACGGTGAGCGGCACGTTGAAGAGGAGCACGTCGTCGCTGAGCTTTTGGTTCTGCGCGACGGACAGTTTCGCGAGCCTGGCGCGCTCGTCCCACGAGTAAGTCACACCCAACTCCGGCTGGTGCGCGTGATAGACGTATTGATCGAAGAACTGGTCGAAGCTCCGCCCGCTGAGTTCCTCGAACACCTTGCTGAAGTCATCCGTCGTGGCGTTGCCGAACGCGTGGCGCTCCAGGTAGGTCTTCACGCAGCGGCGGAACAGCTCGTCGCCCAGCTCGCTGCGGAGCATGTGGAGGATCCACGCGCCTTTAGGATAGGCGTGAAAGCCGAACTGTTCCTCCGGGTTATTGAAGTCACGGCGCACGATGGCATTGGTGTCGTTCGGCACGTTGATGAATCCTTTCGCGGACTGGTACATCCCGTAGAGCAACTCGTCGCGCCCCTCCTTGTGCCCACCGTAGAGCTGCTCGTAGTAGGTCGCGAAACCTTCGTTCAACCAGAGATGGCTCCAGTCCTTGCACGTCACGAAATCGCCGAACCACTGGTGGGCCATCTCGTGGGCCACCAGCCCGCGGCTGTTCCCGAGCTGCTCCGTCTCGTCAAGGTGCAGCGTGCGGTCGGTCAGGACGGTCAGCGACGTGTTTTCCATGCCGCCCCAGGTGAAGTCGTCGACCACGACCTGGAAATACTTCGCCCACGGAAACGGCACGCCGATTTCCTTTTCAAAAAAATCCATGATCTCCCGTGTCTCCTTGAAGGAATTTTTTGCCTGCGCGATTTGCGAAGCCGGAGTGTAGAAGCCCAGCGGCACGTCGCGATGCCGGTCCTCGATGCCCTTGACGTAGCCGGCGACCAGCGCGATGAGATAGTTCGCGTGCGGCTTGTCCTGCAACCAGCGCACGGCCACCAGGCCGGTCGACGCGTCCTTCTCCTCGCCCATTCGACGGCCATTGGCGAGCACCGTCATCCCCTCGGGCACGCGACAAGTTATCTCGCTGGTGAACTTCTCGTTTGGCGCGTCGAAGCCCGGAAACCAATGCCGCGCCTCCAGCGGCTCGCCTTGCGTCCACAGGTGCGTGTCCTCCGGCTTGTAACCCATCTCCGGCGTGCGGAAGTAAACGCCGTGCTTCGGCTCGGCCGAATAGTCGATGGTGACGCTCGCCTCGCGGTCCGCCGGAATCGGCTTGTCGAACGTTATAATCACCTGTTTCTCCGTCGCCTGCCAGCCGAGGATCTTTTCCGTCGCCGCGACCGTTCGCACGCGCAAGTCCACACCATCGAGCTTGAGTTCGTCGAGCGGCCTGGCGATGGGCTTGAAGCGCAGCACCGCCTTGCCGAAGATGGTGCGCGACTTGAAATCCGGTGTCACATCGAGCGTGAGATGGAGGATGTCGATCTCGCGGCTCGGGGCGTACTTGCGGTAGTCCGGCGAATCTGCCGCGGCGAGTAACGCATGAGCGCGGGCGCAGTGGAGCAACTCGGACTCGGCCGCCAGCGGCAGGGCGAACGCGGCGGACCAGAACGCGGCGTGCAAGATCAACTTCATCATCATAGTGTCAAAGCGCGGCGTTCTTAGCACACGACCTGAGCGCAACGGAAGCCTGGAGGCGCGTCTCGCGACATTTTGGGTGCAAATTCGAGCAAGCCTGAACGCCATGCCTTCGGGGCGGGCAAAATTGCGTTCCGTCAGACGTTTGTCGTGTTACAAGCGGGCCGGCGCCGGCGCCACTCGAGCCATGAGCGATACTGCCGCCCCGAAATCGGAAGCCCCATTGGATGTCGTCATCCTCAACGAGGTGCAACTGCTCCTGTCGGAGAAACGCACTGCGCTTTCCGCCTTGCGGACCGGCATCGCCATCTTTGCGTTCCCGCTGTCGGTGTTGAGCGTGTTGATCGCCACGTCACGCTCCTACCAGGCGGAGAAAGTGTTGCATTGGCTGCTGCCGTTGTTGCTGCTGAACCTGGGACTCGTAGTGCTGGCCGTGTACTTGATTGTGCATGCCATCCGGCGCATCCACCATTATGACCGCGTGATCCGCGAGTTCAAGCGCCAGCACAGCCGGCTGGCACAGTTGCTGGACTGAGGAACGCAAGCGGACCGGGCCCCCGAGTCATTTCTCGACGACCCAGATGTTGCGATAGAAGACCGGGTTGCCGTGGCCTTGAAGCTGGATGGGGCCGGGGGCCGGGCCTTCGGGCTGTCCGCCGCCGGTGGTGCCGGGGATCTCGAACTTGTCGTGGATCACGACGCCGTTGTGCCTCACCGTGACGAGGGCGTTCTTCGTCTTCTTGCCATCGGCGTCGAACTGCGCGGCCGTGAAATCGATGTCGTAAGTCTGCCAGACGAGCGGAGGGAAGCACATGTTCACAGCCGGTTTGGCTTTCGTGTAGATGCCGCCGCACTCGTTGTCCTCGCCCTTGAGGCCGAAGCTGTCGAGCACCTGCACTTCGTAGCGGTCCTGCAAATACACGCCGCTGTTGCCGCGGTCCTGTCCGCGGCCGAGGGGTTTGAATGGGAGCAGGAATTCGCAGTGCAGGCTGAAACTCTGGTATGACTTCCTGGTCTTGCAACCGGCGGCCAGAAGACCGCGGTCGTCGAGGTGCCCGCCGGCGAACAGGTCGGGTGTCTTGCCGGTGTCGAACAGGACGGTGGCGCCGGCGGGAGGCTTCGCGCCGAGGGTGGGACTCGTGCGGGAGGTTTTCTTCATCGTCCACGGGCCGCCGTCCGCGGTGCTGATGCTCAGGACGCCGTCGGCGAGCTCGGCCTTGAATTCGTTGGGGCCGGCTAAGGCAATCTTGTCGCCGTCGCGTTTGCCTTCAGCCTGGCTTCTGGTTTCCTTGTCCCAACCGGCGCCGGGCAGGCCGCCCTTGTAAGTGACGAGGCGGAACTTGTCGTCGCCCAGGGCGATGACTTGCGCGCCGCCCCAGTCATTGAGGAACTCGCCCTGGTCGGCGTAATCGCGTCCTGCGGATTCGACTGTGAGATAGGTCTCGGCTTTGGGTTTGGGCGCGGGCTTGGCGGCGTCGGCCTTGAGTTTGTCCGCATCGGCGGCGGACACGTGAACGGCGGTGAGAAGAGTGGTGAGGAGGAGGATGGGCTTCATGGTTGGAATGAGTTGGTTGGGTCAGTATTTTCGGCGGCGCGTCAATAGCCGGCGGAGATCTCGCACACCGTGCAGGACGCGGAAGATTTCAACGCCGTCACGGATCGGACGGTAGAAGACGATGTAGTCCCTAAACTCTGGAATCCTGAAGCTGCGGAGTCCCGGTCGTCGCTGGAAGTGCCGTTCACGTCCGAGACGCGGATGGCCGGCCAGAAGTTCGTAAGTCTGTTGCGCCGCGGCAAGGAAGCGCTCGGCGGCATCAGGATTCTCCGTAGCGATATAGCGGCCGAGGACAACGAGGTCACGGAGGGAAGCGGGCTTCCTGAGCACCCGGCTCATGCGGCCTTCTTGCGAATCTTGCCGAACACCCGGCGGCGCACCTCGTTCCAATCCCGGTTCGACATCGGCGCGGACGGTTCGGCATCGGCTTCGGCGATGATTTCCTCAAGGTCGGCAGGCTCCCGCTTTTCGACGCGCTCCATGAAGCGAAGAGCCTCGCGGATAATTTCGCTGGCGCTGGCGTAGCCGCCGCTCTTGAGTTTGCGGCGGACGTATTGGTCGAGGTGGGGCGTGAGCGAGATGGTCATCGCAGCAGCGTAGGGAGGCGGCTCAAATTGTCAACCGGCCTCGCCATCAATTGGCAGCCACGCTCGCGCCGCCCATTTTGTGGATCGTGGCGTAGATGTCCTGGCTGATCGTCGTGCCGTCGGCGGCCTTGAGGTTGAGCTTGATCTTCACCTGGTTGGCAGGGCGCAGGTCGGGAATTTCCAGGGAGACGGCGCGGCAGTCGGCGGAAAGTCTGGCGGATTTCACTTCGAGTTTGTCGTGCGTCTTCAACGTTGGGTCGGCCACGGAGTATTCCTGCGAGCCGTAGTTGCCGCTGTAAAGGTAGTTCCAGGCTTCCACGGCGTAGTTCGCCACATCGGCAGCTGAGTTGGAGTCGAGCGGGTTCGGGAAGGCCAACTTGAGGCCGTTCTTTAGGGCGTGGAATTCGACCGGCGTGTGGACGGGCTTGCCGGTGTAACGGACGCGGTAAAATCCTCCGTCCTTCGTGCCGTCGGTCTGCCAGCCGCGCACACCGCAAAGATAGACCTGGCCGTCCTTTGGATTGATGCGACCGCGCATGAGCCCCGTGCTGAACTTAAGCGGGAATTTCACCATTGCCGCCTGCGCGACGCCGTCGATGTTCTCCTGCATGACGTGGAACAGCGTGCCGCGGCCGTAGCTCATGAACAGGAGATGGTCCTTGAGCGGCCCCCACTTGTCGCTGGTGACCCAGACCTGGCCGCCGCTGGAATTGTCCATGTTCTTCGGCAGCCAGCAAATGGGCTGATCGTAATGGATGGGCATGGGCGCGTCGCCGTCGTAGGCGCGGACCTTGAGCGTAGCGCGGGCTCGCGGGTCGCTGGGGTTAAGGGTCAGATTCGTGCCGCCTCGGATCAGGGTGAGTTCCCGTTGGGCGGCGGGCATCATGCCGTAGAAGCCGCCTTGCTTCACGAGGTTCAATTTGCTCGCCTGCATCCAATGGCCCTCGTTGTCGCTCACGGTAATTTCGTCGCGCGGCCCGATGGCGCTGCCGTTGGGCGCCCGAAAGCCAGATGCGAAGACCTCCATCCTGCTCCCGTCCTTCGAGATCTTCAGCAGCGTGCCCTGGTGCGGCGAGTTCACATCAGGCGACCACGGCGAACTTTTGAAGTAGTAGAAGTGCCCCTCGCTGTCCGTGTGCAGGTCGAGACAGAACTCGTGGTAATTCGCGGTGACGACGGTGTCGTTATTGAAGTTCTCGTAGAAGTCGGCTTCGCCGTCGCCGTTGAGATCGTGAAGGCGGGTGATTTGATCGCGGCCGAGTACGTGGACCTTGCCGTCGACCACCTTGAGGCCGAGTCCCTGGAAAATGCCGGTGGCGAAGCGCCGCCAAGTCAGCTTTTCGAGCGTGGCGTCGAGGCCGGAGACAATCCACACGTCGCCGTGAAAGGTGCAGACGGCGGCGCGGCCGTCGGGGAAGAGGTCGAACCCACCGAAGAACGCCCGGGTGCCCCACTGGTTGGTGAGGTTCTCGCTGATCGTGTCCACCACGTACGGTCCGTCGCCGCCGCTGGTAGCGAGGGCGCCTTGCGTCACGACGGCTTCCTGCCATCGGGCAGGGCCTCCTTTGGTGAGGGTGGCCAGTGGGGGGCGTTTGCCAATCACACTGGGGGCGATGCGCTCAAACTTTGCCGCGTCCTCCTGCGGCCCGCGCCAGAATGCCAGACTCAACTGTACAGCGGCGGATTGCTTCCCCGACAACCGGACTTCCACCGAGCCGTTCGTCAGCACCAGCGCAGCCTCGGGGGAATTTCCAAGCGCCACTCCGATGAAATTGGTCCCGTCGGATTCGGGCATCACGAGAACAGCCGGGAGAGCCGGTAACTGCGCCGGCGCGCCAGCCGCCAGGCCGTCGCAGACCTTGAAAGCCATCGCTTCGGCCTTGTCGAGATCGAGGGTGCGCGTCACGAACGTCAACCCCTCGCGCGTCACCGCGTCCGGCGATTCCAGCACGTTCACCGAGCCGACCGTGTAGGAGAGCACCACCTTGCGGCCATGCAAATAAAGCCCGCGGTACTTCGCCCACGGCGCGGGCAACGGTCCCTGCTTGTTCTGGCGTGGGTCCGCAAAACTCCCGCCGTGAGCCCACCCCGGCCCGGGCTTCGTGCCGAACACTGGAGCGCCCGCGACCTCCGGCGGCTGCGGATGGCTGATCTCCCTCATGTAGTTTCCAAGCTTGAGGTAATCACCCGTCCATGCGAGCGACACGCGCATCAAGTCCGTGTCGTAACAGATGAACGCGTTCTTCTCCTCGTTGAGGGTCACCACGACGCCTTTCATCGTCACGTTGTCGCCTGGGAACCTGGCCCTGATCGTGCCGGAGAAAAACGGGCCGCGGTCGGCGGGGTCGGGTTCAGCGGCGCGGGCCGCGAGGAGGAAGGACAAGAAGCAGCCGAGGGCTGCCAGAATTCTCTTCATGGTCGTCAAAGTGTGCAATCGGCCTGCGCGTGGCGGTTATTTGAGCCGGGATAGACGTGCCGAGCTTGCGGCGAATTCAGCCGCAACGGCAGGAGCGCGGACAGCTTTGTCCGCGAGACTCGCTTGCGAACCGTTGGCACGGACAAAGCTGTCCGCGCTCCTCTCCTATCGCATGTCGGCGAGAAACGGCAGTTCCTTCCGATACGCCAGCAGCTCGGCGAGGTCGACGTCCGCGCGGATGACCTTTTCGCCGTCGCCCGCGTCGGCCAGTATGTCACCCTTGGGACTGACGATCAGGCTGCGGCCGTTGTAAGCGAGCTTGGGATCCGTGCCACAACGGTTGCAACCGGCGACGTACGCCTGGTTCTCGATGGCACGCGCCCGGAGCAGGGCGACCCAATGTTCGATGCGCGCCACGGGCCAGCTCGCGATGCAGGTGAGGAGCTGCGCCCCACGCCGCGTGGCCGCCCGAAAGTGCTCGGGGAACCGCAGGTCGTAGCAGATGAACGGAGCGACCGCGAATCCGGCCCAGTCAAAAATCACAGGCTCGCTCCCTGCCTCATACGCCGCCGTTTCGCCGCCGATCGTGAAGGTCTGCATCTTCGCGTAGCGCGCGATCTCGCGGCCCTCGGGCGAAAAGACCACGGAGAGATTGCGTCCCCGGCCCTGCGGCCCTGCGCCCAGCACACCACCGAGCGCGAACACGCCCAGTTCGCGCGCCAACCCCGCCAGGAACTGCTCCGTCTCCCCGCCCGGCTTCTCGGCGAACGGCGCGGCGTTCATCGTGAAGCCGGTCGCAAACAACTCTGGCAGCAGCACCAGAGAGCCGCGCTCGGGCCTGGCCGCCGTCAGGAGCGAGCGGGCCTTGGCGAAGTTCGACTGTTTATTCTCCCATGCGAGGTCGAGTTGGCAGCAGTAGATGGTCATCGGAGTGATCAGTAATCAGTAATCAGTAATCAGTATCCAGTGAATCCCATCCGGTATTCACGCGTCGGCATTGTGGCACTGATTACTGAACACTGAATACTGATTACTGAAAGAACGCTCCTCCGTCACTATCGAAGCATCGCCGCCCGGTGCTCGCCACCCCTCAACACCTCCACCTCATTCCTGTGGAAGAAGTGCGGTTCCTACAAGGCATCTCATAAATGGCAGAGCGCGTCGCTCCGCGCGCGCCGAGGCGTCCGATTTTCAAGGAAAGCCCTCTTTTTCCAGTCCGCATGACGGCGCGCGCGGAGCGACGCGCCCTGCCACGTCCAGGCACGCTTAACAGCCCGTTCAAAAACTGTAGCGGCGCTCTATGAGCGCCGAAGAAACTGCGCATTCTGGCCCGATTTCGGCGGTCGCAGACCGCCGCTAAAACTTCAGCTGGAGTTTTTGAACGGGCTGTTAAGCCATCGCCTGCCTGCGAAGCAATTACTTCGTCTCCTCCTTCGCTGCGGGCGCCTGGGCGGCGATTTTCCTTACATCCTCGGCCGGCAGGATGATGCCGGTGATCCCAAGGTTCTGGACGTTGAACGAGAACATGCCGCCTCCTCCGCCGCCGGACTTCAGGCTGCGCATCACAAAAAGGCCGACGAGTTTTCCGTCCGTCGTGAAGGCGGGGCAGCCGAAACCGCCCATCGCCAATTCACCACCCGGCACGTAAAAGAGGCGGGGCTTCTTCACCACGGCCGTGATGCGTCCAATTGCCGCGCCGTGGGCGCGCCCCGTGACTTTCCCGAGCCGATTGATCGCGAGAACCTCGTCCAGCACGTCCACCTTCGCGCTATTCGTCAGGTCGAGCGCAGGCCACGGCGTGGCGGGTTTGGACTTGGGACGGATGAAGGCAAGATCAAGGTCCTTGTCGCGGAGCACAATTTCGGCGGGCACCTCCGTGCCGTCATTGCCCAACAGCTTCACGTCCGTCACTTCGCTTTCCATCTTGAATTTGGCGCCCTCTTCACCCTCGCCGCCGAATCCGCCGAGGCTGCTCATCATCCCTTGCATGATGCTGGTGGGATCGGTGCTCGACAGCGCGACGGCAGTCAGGCCCGACGGATCAATGACCGTGCCGGTGACTTCCTCTTTGGACTCGCGGGCATCGGCGCCCCCCAAGGCGCCCAGGCCGGGGATACCCATCTTGGTCTTCACGACAAGCTGGACGGTGACGACGCTGGCCTGGTGTTTCTTGAACACCTCGCGCCCTTTGGCGGCCAGATCTTGGGCGCCGCACGGGGAGGCGAGAGCGAAGCCGCACCACGCCGCGAGGAGTGCCGGCAGTAATTGGATCTGTTTCATGGAATGATCTTTGAGTTTGGGGTTAATGATCAGGGCCACTTCGGTTCCAGTTCGAGAAACCGGGTGTGAATGCCGCGAAGGATTTTCAGCACTACGGACTGTTTTTTCACCGCGGCAACCTTCTCCATCACGGGCCGCAATTCGTCCACGTTTCGGACCGGCTGGCCATCAACCTCCAACACGAGGTCGCCCGCGTAGAGCTGGCCGAGCTCGGCCCAACTGCCCGACTTCACGTCTTCAATCAGCACGCCGGCCTGGTCCGCGGGCCATTGTTCCTCGGCCCGATCATGGAACGCGATGTCGCGGGCGAGGAACTCGAAGTCGTCGTTGCGGTATTTCTTCATCTCCCGGCGCAGTTGCGGCGCGCGGGCCAGCTTGACGTTGACCGGCTGCCGCTGCTTGCCGCGGACGATGCCCAGCTTGACGGTTGCGCCGGGGTCGTATTGCCGAATCAAGGTCTCCAAATCCTCCTCGTGTTCGGGCGCATCCGCCGTGAGTTTCTCGTCATCGACAGCGACAATCAAATCGCCGGCCCGCAGCCCTGCGCTGGCCGCCGTGCTGTCGGGATACACCCGCGTGACGTAAAAGCCCTTGAGGCCCTCATCGCCAAACTGCCGGGCAATGTCCCGGCTGATGACCTGCGTCTCCACCGCCAGCCACGCCTTGGCCGCTTCGAGGCCGGGATCTTTCAACTCGCGCACGCCCAGCCCCACCACGGCGATGTGCCGCCGGTCCTTGCGATCGAACGTGGCCAGCACCGGCGTCGGCTCCTTCTTGCCCTCGGTGAGCCGGCGCGTGACGTCGATCAAGTCCTGCAAAGACCGGATCGGCTCGTCATTGACCCGCACTAATATGTCCTGCGACTGCACAGGCGGCTTGGCTTCGCCGGCCGGGCCACCGGGCCGCACTGATGTCACCATCACGCCGTCACGGTTCGGACGTTTGAGCTCGCGGGCCAGGACGAACGAAAGATTGCGCGCCGTCACGCCCCACTGCCGCAGTTCCTTCTGGCGTGGACGCAACTCTTCTCGCTCCGTCGGCGTGACGGACAAGATTTTCTCCTCGCCTCCGCGCAATACAGTGAACGGGGCCTCGCGTCCGAAGGGCAAGTCGCTGATGACGCCCATCAACTCCGGCAGTTCCTCCTCGTGGTGAACGAGTACGGGCGTGTCGCCCACACGCACCAGCAGGTCGCCGGACTTCAACCCCGCCTTCTGGGCCGGCGACTCTTCGAGCACGCTCGCCACCAGTACTCCCCGGCCGGCCTTCGAATCCTTGAGCAACGGCTGCAAGTCAAGGCCCAGCCAGGCGCGCCTGGCCTTGCCGTATTCCCTTAATTGCTGGGCCACGCGCCGGGCCAGGTTGCCCGGAATCGCGCCGCCCAGGCCCAGGCTGATTTCGTTGATGCCGATGATCTCGCCCTTCAAATTGACCAGCGGTCCGCCCGAGTTGCCGGGGTAGATTGGGGCGTCATGCCCGATCCAGCGCACCAGCGAGCCGACGTCCTCGCCCTCCTGTCGCAAGCGGACCAGAGGCCCGAAAAACCGTGGCATAATCATCTCCAGGTTGCTCACGATGCCGAGCGTGATCGACTGCGACAACGCCATCGGACTGCCCATCGCCAGCACCGGGTCGCCCACGCGCAACAGCGACGAGTCGCCGAACACCGCCACTGGAAATTCCCGGGGTTTGGAAGGCTTGAGCTGAATGACACAGATGTCCGTCAAGGGGTCCGTGCCGATCAGCTCCGCTTCAATCTCCTCGCGATCGGCCAGCGTGCACACGATCCGCACCGCGCGGCCCGCGACGTGATGATTGGAAACAACGTGCCCCTCCTTCGTGATGATGGCGCCGCTGCCCGCGGCCTGCGACTTGATCTCGCGTCCCTCCGAGTACGTCGTCGACACTACCAGGATGCGCACCAGCGCCGGCTTCACGCGCGACACCGCCGCATCCACCGCCGGCCGCATCGCATTCGGAATTTCGCCCGGCCCGGATTCCGCGGCGGGGGCGGACAGCGACGAAACCAGCCAGCCACACACCGCGCTCCACCGGAGCCAGCAGGCGGCTTTGGAATCCATAACCCCGGTTACTACCACGCGTGCCAGCCAATGCAAGCTGGTTTCAGGCGCCGAGACAGACAAGGATGCCTCGCAATTCCGAGTGCCTGCAGCTGGCGGATCGTTCGGACCTCGGCTGCCCTCATTTGGTCGCTCAGCGACCCCGCCACTGTCCCGTCCCCGAAACTCAGTGAGGAACGCTACTGTTCGCCGCGATGGGTCAAAACCCAAATCAGTGCACCAAAGAGGACGATGCCGAAGGCGATTGCGAAGACGAGAAAGATTTTCGAGCCACGATCGCTCTTCTTCTCGAAGCCGGTGGTCTTGAATTCGGGTCTGGCGCCCGTCCCGAAGAGCTCATCGGCTTTGACGCCTTGCGGGATGACGCGGGTATGATCGAGGGCTTGCTTGGGTTTCGGCGCGGCATCGCCTGTTTCGAGCCGCATGTCCACGGTGCCGAGCCGCAGGATTTGACCAGGTTTCAGGACGGCCTCGCTGGTGATGCGTTCGCCCGCGATATAAGTGCCGTTGGTCGAATTGAGGTCGCGCACGACGACCTCGGTGCCGCGCAAAAGGATCTCAGCGTGGTGGCTGGACACGGAGGCTTCCGGGATCTCGAAGGCGTTGTCGGACACCCGTCCTACGGTGGTCGTCGGGGCCTTCAGTTCGTAGGCCCGCCCGGTGAATCCCTCGCTGAGGAGGACTAATCGCGCCATAGCATCGCTTACAACGCCATTATCTTCGGGAAGTGGTTCAAGTCAACCCTCCGTGGGCACCCAACCCTTGCCCGGGATAAACTCACGGCTTCCGGAAGGCTCGGGAGAACGGCAGCCACTGACTAACGCGACGGCGAGCAGCAACAGCAGGCAGAGTTTTGTCATGCCCCGACTGTAAACGGGATTGATTCGGGCGCAAGTCTGGCGCACATTGGCCGCGTAGGCTTCGGCCATGCCAGCGAAGCAAAAGTCACTCAAAGGCCAGTTGCTCCTCGACAACGGGCGGCTTGCGGGGTCGTTTTTCCATCACACGGTGATCCTCATTTGCCAGCACGATTCGGACGGCGCGTTTGGCCTCGTCCTGAATCGCGGCACCGGCAATAAGATCGGCGAGGCGCTGGTCGCCAACGTGCCGGCCGGGCTGAAGGAGCAGCCGCTGTTCCTCGGCGGCCCGGTGCAGCCTCAGGCCTTGAGCTTTCTCCACAGTGACTCGTTCCTGCCCGACGCCAATGTAATGCCCAATCTGCAATTGGAACACTCCCTCGACACGCTCATCGAACTGAGCGACGCCTACTCGCCGACCCAGCAGTTGAAGGTGTTCGCCGGTTACGCCGGCTGGAGTCCCGGCCAGCTCGATGCCGAGATGAAACGCGATACCTGGTTGACGCACCCGGCCTCGGTCGAACTGGTCTTCTACCCCAAGCCCAATGAACTCTGGAAGTTGATCCTGGGCGAAAAGGGCTGGAAGTTCCGGCTCCTTTCCGAGGCGCCGGACGATTTATCCTGGAACTGAAGCGGGCCGGGGCGAAGCCCAAGACGGGCTCAAGAATGCAGGCTACGGCAAGGGAGTCACGGTGATTGTGTGTTTCACGGGGACGATCGCCTTGCGCACGGCAGCGTCGAGTTCGGCCTGCGGGGCCATCAACCGTTTGCCCAGGTTCGTGAAGGCGTTCGCCAGCTCGGGGTCTTTCTTCGATTCGGCGGAGAATTGGCGAAAGGTGGTGACGAGGTTCTTAATCATCAGCGTCTCGAAGTTCTGCTTGGCGGCGATGGCATTGACGACCTTCTTGAACTGGCCGTCAAAGGGCGTCGTGTCGAATTGGGCGGCGAGGTTGACGCCCGCCGTCAGTTGCTCGCGGGTGAACGGCTTGCTCTCCCCCGACCAAGCCACCATCGCGCGGGGCGCTTCGAGATTCTTCACCCGCAGCGTGAAGCGGTTCAATTTCTCATTGAAGGGCAAATGCGGCGCAATGCTGCGGGTGCCGCTGGAGGAGCCTGTCTCGCCGTCGAAGCAGAATGGATAGCGTTCGCTCACGAGTTCAACGGAACCCGCGTTGCCGCCGGCGACTTTATGGCCCTCGGATGCCGTCGCCGCGCCATTCATGTCCACGGTGATGTCAGCGATCCGCCCGTCGCAGCCGAGGGCGCGAAGAAAGGCGTAGGCCATGATGAGCTGGCCGTTGGGGCCGGGATGAAAGCCGTCCTTGCCGCACACGTCGTACTCGTTGCCGAGGGCCGCCTTGGCCGTCGCCATCGCGTCGAGCATCGCCTGGTGGACGTCCGCGAATCCCAAGCCGAGTTCCGCGGCCAGGCGCTTGTCGATGTCGCGCAAGGAGGCGAGGTTTTTGTTGTAGCCGTCGGCGCCGGAGAGCGGGGCGAAATTCGTACGGACGAAAAACCTTGTGTCCACCGCGCCCGGCGAGCCGAGCACGATTTTCTGCACGCCGGCGCTCTGCAAACCGGCGGCGACCCGGCGCATGTTCGACTCGTAGGTTTGGCCAATCTCGGCGGTAAACGGTTTGTAGCTGCCGTCGTTCATGCCGTAACAGGTTGTGGCGACCGTCGGCTGGAACGGCGCGAGGTCGTTC
>Ga0137374_10001536_pt1 | contig 26309 bp, 25 predicted proteins | sample SagtaG_20_FD_104811 | JGI IMG/M metagenome (GOLD analysis project Ga0137374, IMG submission 104811) | Vadose zone soil microbial communities from Sagehorn Ranch, Mendocino, California, USA - Sage1_R_100_16 metaG | ecosystem: Environmental > Terrestrial > Soil > Vadose zone | place: USA... | reverse complement strand
GCCGTTGATGATGTTCGGCTCGGGCGGAGTTGAAGTGGAAGGTCTCAAAGATGTGGCCTTTGCCCTGGCACCGCTGAACCAGGCTGAGGTTCGGGAGATGATACGAAAGACATGGGTCGGTAGAAAGTTGAAAGGCTTTCGTCACCTCCCGCCTGCTGACGAGGAATCTGTCATCGACGTCTTGATCAAGTTATCGCAACTAGCAATCGAAAATGAATCAATTGAGGAGATTGAGATCAACCCGTTGCGCGTATTACGCCGCGGCGCAGTAGCTGTGGATGTGAGAATAAAGTCCCGATGAGCAATCGCATCTAGACTCTGATGTTAGAGAGGATTTCCATATATGGGGTATTTGCAAAAGGAATACCCATACCTAGGGATGTGACGTAAGATGCGATTGCCTTAGTTCCAAATAACTTTGAAAGGTTGTTGTTTTAGAGCCAAAAATATTGTATATTTGATGTAGACAACTTAGAAAAGGAGAAGAAATATGGAAGAGACTGTTTATAAGTTTATCGAGTTAGTCGGTACAAGCACGGAATCCTGGGAAAGAGCTGCCGCGGCTGCGGTAGAGCTTGCCTCGAAATCATTGCGGGACTTACGCGTGGCTGAAATTATCCAATTGGATATGACCATCGAAGATGGAAAAGTCCAAGCTTACCGCGCAAAAGTCAAACTTTCATTCAAATACGAAAGCGGCGGATAAAAATGCTATCTTCAGGGGAGGATAAATGGAAACGAATTTGCCAAAAATAACTTCGCTAGATGGGCGGTCGGATAGCCCGGTATATTTGCATTGCATCTGGGCAGTTGCTATAAGAATGATGGGGTGTAAAGGCATTGAAAAATGGGAATCCTCGTAGAGAAAATAAAAAGCCGGTTTGACAACACCGACACCAAATTCAGAGAATCACGCCGTCTAGAAGATGCAGAACAGGCGAGGATTGTCATAACGATCGTCGGTGTGGTGGTGTTCTTATTCATTTCTGTAGACTATTGGTTTTTCAAGCTGAGTCAGATTTTCTTCATTTCATTAATCGCGCGAGGCTTGTTTTGCGGAATTTCAATTGCTGTCTACCAATGCACAAGAAGATGCAAAAAACTTCAATATATCGATTATTCGATTCTAGTCTGGACTTTATCCCTTGCAGCACTCTCTCTAAGTCTCAATTTAATCCGTCCAAGCAACTTTAATGACAATATCCTGTTACATGGCATGATGATCTTCGGTAGTTATTTCGTGCTGCCAAACCGCGCCATCTTCAAAACCATACCTGCTTTCGTCTTCACTATAGGCGATATGTGGATCCTCATTTTCTACAAGGATGGACTTACTCCTCAAGTGCTCGTTGCCAGCGCCATCGCTTTTATAGCATTGAACATTATCGGCATTTCAGCGGCTATACGCGTGGAAACTAATCAACGCAAACAATACGAATCCCGCTTGCTCCAAGACCGGAGTCACCTTCAGTTGCTTGGTCTTGCAACGACCGACAGCCTGACAGGTATTTTCAACAGGCGCCATTTTCTGGATCTGGGCGAAATCGAATTCGATCGTTATAAGCGCTTTGGACATATCTTTTCGTTCGTAGAAATAGACATCAACAATTTCAAATCAATTAATGATACCTACGGCCATCCAACTGGCGATCTGATTTTACAGATATTTTGCGAGATATTGACCAATGAGAAACGTTCGATCGATATTATCGGCCGGTTGGGTGGAGATGAATTCGGGATTATTTTGCCTGAAACTTCCGCCCGTGATACCGCAAAAGCACTTCAGCGTATCAATCGGGCGTGCAAGAATTACCCAATCAATCTTTCCAATGAAGAGTACCGTATCACGATTAGCACAGGGGTAACGACGGCACGCCTTGGCGATCAATCCATAGATGATCTTTATCGACGGGCGGATAAAAGGCTATATGCGAAGAAACAAAGAAACAAAAACAATAATCAGTCTGAGTAACTTTTTTCATGGGTTACAATTGCGCCCATGATTGAGGTCTCTTCGCTCATATATTATCCAATAAAGGCTTGTCGCGGTTTTGAAATACCCTCCTCCCTTGTCCAACGTATGGGGCTAGAACATGATCGCCAGATGATGGTGATTACACCTGAAGGAAACTTTCTTACGCAACGCGAATTCCCAAGGTTGGCACTAGTAACGCCGACCTTAATAAACGACGTGGTGACTCTCTCAGCACCGGATTTTGATTCAATTCAGTTTATCATGCAAAAATCAGGCACGCCTCACCCAGTCAATATTTGGAAAAGCAAATGTGTTCAAGCGATAGACCAGGGTGAAGAGTCCGCAGAATGGTTTTCAGACTGGCTAGGATCACCTGTGCGACTGGTGCATATTGCAAAGGGATACAAACGAAGGGTCAATCGTAATTATGCAATAAGTGCTGATGATTACACAGCCTTCGCAGATGGTTATCCCATTCTGATGATCTCGGAAGAGTCGCTGAAGGATTTGAACTCACGACTGGAAAAACCTGTTCCAATGAATCGGTTTCGCCCAAATATTGTCGTCAATGGCTGCGAGCCATTTGCAGAGGATACATGGAAACATGTCAAGATTGGCGATGTGGAGCTGGCAATTGTTAAGCCATGCCCGCGTTGTGTAGTCACCACGATTGACAAAGAAACACTCGAACGGAACAAAGAGCCTTTGAAAACCCTGAGCACTTTTCGTAAGCGGCTTGGCGGGGCTATGTTCGGACAGAACGTCATTCCGATTAACGTGGGCAGGCTCGAGGTGGGTATGAGCGTGCAAGTCCTCTCATAAGACTCGGAGAGCGTTTCAAGGTAAAATCCTCGCTATGCTTTCACGCAGAGATTTTCTAAAACTGAGCGGAGCGACGTTGCTCGCAGCAGCATTATCTAACATTGATATGGCAGGCGCAGATGAATCCACACCTGCACCGTTGATCTATCATGGGAGCAGGCGTCATCGTTATATCGCGCTCACCTATGATGATTGTTATTTATTGAGAAGAATGCAAGACCTTGAAAAACTTCTTGATGAATACCCTGAAATAAAGATCACCCTTTTCCCGGTTGGCGTAGCAATCCTTAACCTGGAGAGACAAGATGCCGGCATCTGGAAACGCTTTCGCGATAAAGGGCATGAGATTGGCTATCACACATTCGATCATACCGACCTCAGCACAATGTCAACCGCGACTGCATTGATGGATTACGATCAATGGTATGCTGCATTGACGCAGGTTCTGGGAGATCCTTATCCTGTGCATTTTGTCCGTCCGCCCTATGACATCGTTAGCCACACACTTGACGTTCTGTGTCGGGAACGCGGTCTAGTGGCTGTATTGTATTCGATTGGAGGTGGTGGGGAAACCGAAAATGTAATGAATGCCCTTAAAATGGGGAAGAATGGCGATATTGTGCAGATGCATATCCGCACACAGGATTACAAAACTAGCGTGGAAGCCTATCCATGGTTGCGCGAGAATAACTGGGATGCAGTAACGTTATCAAAACTTTATGATGATCTTTTGCTGGAGCAAAATAATTCAGAGGGCTGTGATGTAGGCGCTGGCAGTGCATTAACCAGAACTTGTATTGAGTAAATATCGTCACTGCGAAGAACGACACTTGCACCGCACTGCCCTGTCCCGTCCGGGCCAGCCTGTCCTGGACGGACAGTCCAGGGGACGGGGCGTTCGGTGCAGTGCAGGTGAGCAGTCTCAAGTTAAACGGAAAATTCGTCGTGAGACCATCTCCATTTAACCAGGGTAGCTTCGTCAGGAGAAGCGCCTTCCTCCCAACGACATGAACTAAATTACCGAACTGGCATATTTTTCCGCAAACAGCGCGGGTTGACCACCTGTGTGCCAGAACAACACAGTCTCATCCTTCTTGAGGAATCCCTTGCGGATCAGGTCAAGCATTCCTGCCACGGCGCGTCCTGTATAAACAGGATCGAGCAATAGACCTTCTTTTCTTGCGAACAAATGGACCGCTGCGCGCTCCGCATCGGTCAGGACCCCGTAGCCTGCGCGGCAGTAATCGTCATTCGCCAGCACTTCGGCAGGCTCGAACTCAATCCGCTCTCCGAGCTTTTCACTCGAATCTGAGGCCAGCTTTGACACATGCTGCCGTAGCCACTCTACTGGCTCATCAATGCTGATTCCTAAAACTTTACCTTTATATCCAAATAAGCGTTTTCCTAGGACAAGCCCAGCATGTGTCCCGCCAGAGGAAGTGGCGAATACAATCCAATCGGCCTCTACGTTTTGGCTTACAAATTCTTCCATTGCAAACGCATATCCCAATGCGCCGGTAGGACTCGATCCGCCATATGGCACAAGGTATGGCTTCTTGCCCTTCGCCACCGCCTGATCAAATGTTTCCTGCAAAATTCTATCCCGGTCTTTCCGTTCTGCCACAGTGACGATCTTTGCGCCGAAGAGTTGGTCTAGCAAAAAATTTGCAGAGGATTGTTCCGCAGCTTCTCCAGTCAGTACCAGTATGCATTCCAATCCGAATCTCGCTGCTGCGGCTGCAGTCTGGCGGCAGTGATTGGACTGGATTGCGCCCGCTGAAATTAACATCTTTGCGCCTTGATCGCACGCTTCAGCGACAAGAAACTCCAGCTTGCGGGTCTTGTTGCCACCAAAAGCCAGACCGGTCTGGTCATCCCGTTTAACAAGGATGCGCGGGCCTCCAAGTTCTTTGGACAATCCTTCCAGTGATTCAATCGGTGTGGGCAGATGTGCAAATTTCAGGCGGGAAACTGATTTCATTTCTATGCTCCAATTTGTTGCTTCGTTTTTTCCTTGCCACGTGAACGCATCACGTCCAGTACGCGCGGAATAATTTCAGCGTACATTCGATACCAGAGGGAATTCGGGGCGTAATCCCATGCGCCGAGGGTGCGGACAACTTGCCCGCCGAGACCTTCCTTGAACCGGAATACACCCCACATACTATCCTTTTTATTGAATTCGTCTGGTGCTCCCCACAGATCATAAACCTTACAGCCATATTTTTTGGCGCGTTTGATTGCTTCCCATTGTAAAAGATAAGCAGGCATCTTTTCGCGGTGCGCGTCGCGCGACATGCCGTAAATGTAATACGCACGCCTGGCAAAGTAAAAGACAAAGATAGCTGCAACAGGCTCTCCATCCACTTCAGCGATGAGAGGTTCAGAAAGCGGTTGGCCAGCGCCGGCTGAATATTGCATAAAGGCTTGCCAGACTGTCTGATAGTATGTCTCATCGCGGATCACAAATCCATCGCGCACGGATGTTTCCGCGTACATTTTGAAAAGCATCACCAAATCATCGAGTGATCCTACTCGAACATTTACACCTTTTTTCTCGGCCAATCGCACGTTATAACGCGTCTTCTGCTTCATGCGTGCTTTCAGGTCATCGAGGGAAGCCGTTAAATCAATCTCAACTGTGTTCTTGAATTGAATCTGGTCTGCTGAATAACGCCAGCCTCGAGCGGTCAAATCGGTAGCAACTATATCTCCAACACTGTCCATTGCTCCTATTCCATTATTAGTAATGCCCGTGCCAATGACCACATCTGGGTCACATTTCAAGAAGATCGCACCTTGCTTCTTGGCAAAGGATTGCAAGTCATCCAGAACACGCTTCCGCAGAGACAGGTCGCTCCAGTCTATGAGTGGACCTTTGGGAATGTAAAGAATGCTTAATCGAGCGGCAAATCCACGATTGATGACTTTCCGCTTAAGGATCATCGCGGCCGCGACCGGTTCATGGCTCGCATATTCGGATTCCCATACAAAGGGCATGGGTTCCCAACTATACTTTGATTTGACCTGTGACCACTCCCATGTTTGAAGCAAGTGTGGACAAGGTAATTGTGAAATGATCGAGTTCCATTCAGTGGATGTACCCGTAAATGTCTTCATTAACCGTTCTCCCGTCCTGCCATGCGCCAGAGATACAGTTTATACAACAACGGATTATAGACCCTATCCAGGGCTTGTGCGGCGCGTTTGAGTTCACCACCAAAGCCGCGTTTAAACCGATAGACGCCCCATAAACCAGCCTGTCTTTTCTCGAAATTGGCCTCTAAGGTAGCTTCATCTTCATCCGGAACACCCCAAAGATCGTAGTCTTCACAACCATGCGACCTTGCCCATTTCATAGCTTCCCATTGCACAAGATAAGTAGGCATACGATTGCGCTCCTCATCTGTTGATGCACCATAAAGATAATACGAATGAATACCACTCTTGGCTACCAGCAACGCGGCGAGCGGCTTTCCTTCATATTCTGCTACAAGAATTTCACATAATCCCTTTGGATGAAGCAACTCATATACACGTTCATAATACTTAAACGAGTGAACACTGAAATCATCGCGGTTCCCTGTAGCCATCATCATCTTGTAAAACGCAGGAATATCGCTCCAAATCCGCATGGTCACGCCTTTTTTTTCAGCTAGGCGTATGTTATAGCGTGTTTTCTGCTTCATACGCGCGAGAATTTCCTCTTCCGATCCACGTATATCCACGATTATAGTGCGAGGAGGTTGGATGTTATGCTGCGATAAATGGAGTCCAAAGTCTTCGCGAAGCACCCCCGTGGGGCCTGACTTTGGAGGTAGCACAGAAAACCGACGACTCCAGTCGTCGGACTCCCAAATATCCGGTTCTATTTTGAGGAAGATAGCACGCTGTTGGTTACAAATAAAATCCACTTCACCCCAAATCTCGTTACTTGTTACTAACGACTTATTACTCATCACTGGCTTCGGAATGTATCCAATCGTAAATCCTAGCAGCAATTTGCGGAACAAAATCTGTACGCCAATATCCCCGCTGATCATGCGAACAGCATTCCAACCAAAAAAAGATTTCAATTCACCCCATTCTCCTCTCTGCAATAAATGAGCATGGGGGTAATTCTGTAAGAAATAATCCCACTCAGATAGAGAGACTATAGGCATGATGTGATAAATTCGGCCACCAAACTATTCAACTACCCAACTATTGAACTAAGTAACTATCAAATTATAGCAGTCATATCTGGTGGCGGAGTTGAACGGACAGAAGCCGAGGGGATCGATTCATCTAAGACGCGGATCAGGCTCTCAGTCTCGGCTTGATGCGATAAATGGACAAGTTGGTCAACTGCGCGGGTGAGTCGTTCGCTATCCACGTTCTCTTCTTCTGTTGCACGGTAAATCTCTGAATGATCAGTTCGTTGGAAGTGCATGCCCTCTTCCCATAAGTCTTCACTTAATTTTTCACCTGGGCGAATACCTGTAAAGGTTATTTCAATATCACGGCCAGGCTCGAGGCCGGAAAGTCGAATTAAATCTTCAGCAAGATCGAGAATACGCACTTGTTGTCCCATATTAAGCAGGAACACTTCTCCGCCCTGCCCCATCGACGCGGCCTGCAAAACCAAATGCACAGCCTCGGGGATCGTCATAAAGTAACGCCGCATATCAGGGTGTGTCACTGTGATAGGCCCGCCACGTGCGATCTGCCGTTTGAAGAGAGGCACAACAGAACCACGACTCCCGAGCACATTCCCAAAACGGACAACCGAATAGGCGCGTCCATTACGATGAGCGGCATCGAGGAGAATCATCTCTGCCAGCCGTTTTGTTGCGCCCATGACGTTGACGGGGCGAATAGCCTTATCCGTTGAAATGAGAACGAGTCTTTCGACCTCGTGCCTGTTTGCTGCTTCGACGATGTTACGCGTGCCCAAAACATTGTTCGTGACCGCGTCTTCAACATTGGCTTCCATGAGAGGCACATGCTTGTGTGCGGCTGCATGAAAAACGACTTCGGGACGGTGTGCTTTGAACAATTCCTGAATACGGCTCGTATCGCGCACATCCGCGATAACCGGTTGAATGGGCAGCGACGAAAAATTCTCGTGCAATTCGAGCAAGGACTCAAAGATACTGTTCTCGCCATGACCCAATAACACCAGTTGGGCCGGACTCCAACGTGCGACCTGGCGGCAAATCTCACGCCCAATGGAACCGCCCGCCCCTGTCACCAGCACACGCTTGCCGGAAAACGTCGTGCCTACCAGATGATCATCTATTTTAACGGGGTCACGGCGCAGCAAGTCGGTAATATCTACCTCGCGCAAACGATTGACGCTGACCTTACCACCAATCAACTCGAAGATGCCGGGCATCGTGCGCGAGGGGATGCCTTTCAGGCGACATACATCATTGACCAAGCGGACAATACGGCCCGGTGCAGATGGAATAGCGATAATGACTTCATCCACTTGATGGTTATCGAGCACCTCAGCCAGGTCTGTAACTTTGCCAATAACTTGTATGCCGTATATTTCGTGTTTTTGCTTGGCAGGGTCATCATCCAGAAAGCCAACCGGATAAAAATTGATCTGGGAAGACTTCTGCAATTCACGGGCTACCAGCGCACCTGCATCTCCCGCGCCGATGATGAGCACGCGCCTGCTCTTCCCATTCTTCAGCGCACTAGATTGCTCTGCAAGGATCCGCAATGCAAAGCGTGATCCCCCAATAAGAACGAGTGAGAGCAACCAATCTATGCCATATAAGACCGAGCGCGGCATCCCGGGAATAACAAAACCAAAACTGATCAGTGCGAGCATTACCCCAGAAGTCAGCACCGACGCGGCGGAAACTGCAGCGATAATCAATCGCAGCTCATTCGTGCTAGCATACACCCACAAGCGACGATAAAGACCAAAGAAATAGTAAACAGGAAGTTTAACGAGTAAAGCGACCGCGCACATGGTCAACGCGGCAGGAAAATAGAAAGGCAATTGCCCCACATCGAGGCGGAGAGCAAAACTACCTAAAACTGAAATAATAATAAGTGCGATATCCCCGATTAAAACAAACCGATTACGGATTTGGAGCCGAGATTTCATGGATAGCAATCCCCGCCATAGATATCCTTGACCTGCCTGCTTTTCCATCTCCGTTCAATGAGTCTTCCGGCGAGATTGCGAGGCGGACATTTCTGCAATGACATCATTGATTTCTCATCCAATCAACAGTCTCTTTCAAACCGTCTGCAAGAGAAACTTGCGCACGGAATCCCATAACATCTGCTGCTTTTTGGGGAAAGCCAATTGACCGATAAATGTCTCCAGCACGTGGTTCGGCAAAAACAGGTTGTGAGACATTTGGAAATAGATCAAACAAAACTTCAAGTAAATCAAGTAAACGCGTTTCAACACCTGTGCAAATATTGAAGATTTGGCCGGGAGCATTAGGATGACTTGCCGCAATAAGATTTGCCTGCGCCACATCTCGCACATTGATCAGGTCACGCGTCTGGCCGCCATCGCCAAATACGGTAACAGGTTTGCTATCAAGCAGGCGACGAATAAAGATCGGTACGGCCGCAGCGTATTGTGAATCTGGTCGTTGGCGCGGACCGTAGACGTTGAAGTATCTTAATGCTGCAACTTCCAAGCCAAAGGAACGTGTAAAGAGTTCAGCATATATTTCGTCCACGTGCTTGGATACGGCATAAGGTGAAAGTGGACGTAAAGGTGTTTGTTCTTTCAAAGGCATTTCATCCGAATCACCATAAACCGCAGCACTGGACGCGATAACCACGCGATGAACGCCTGCTTTACGAGCGGCATCGAATAATAAGGATGTACCAGTGATGTTGACGTCAAAGCAATCCTGTGGCTGCTCCATGGATTGCGGAACGGAGATGAAGGCTGCTTCGTGAAAAATGACCTCAACTTCGCGAACCGCTTCGGCTAGAGTGGAAGCGTCACGTAAGTCACCTTCGATAACTTCGAGATTTCCGTTCAAACCCTGCAAGTTTTCGCGTTTGCCCGTTGAGAAATTATCCAATACACGGACGTGAGCATCCTGTTCAAGCAGAGAACGGACAATATGCGAGCCAATAAACCCCGCGCCACCTGTGACAAGATAACTCATCTGCCATCCTGCCTTAATACGGTGCCAATTGTGCGAAGAACGATTGCAAAATCCATTGAAAGAGTGCGATGCTTAATGTAATAAAGGTCATATTCGAGCTTGACGGATGTTTCTGTAACGCTGGCTACATACCCGTAATTGATCTGTGCCCAGCCGGTGAGCCCCGGTTTGACCAGCAACCGTGCTCGATAAAAGGGGACCTGCTTTTGGTATTCAGTCACCAGTTCAGACCTTTCAGCGCGCGGGCCTACGAGACTCATCTCGCCACGTAAGACACTAAAGAACTGCGGCGTTTCATCAAGACGGGTTCTTCTCAAGAAGTTACCTACGCGTGTCACGCGTGGATCATTTTCAACAGCCGGGCGCACTTCGCCATCTGCTTCAGCATCTTGTTTCATCGTGCGAAACTTGTAAATCTTGAATACCGCACCGCCTTTTCCTAGACGGGTCTGTGAATAAAAGACCGGCCGGCCACTATCAATTAAAGTAGCAAGTGCAGCAAAAGGAAGAATGATGATAAAAATAGCTAAGCCAAGTAGACTTCCAAAAATATCCATAATCCGTTTAGAAAACTCATAGCCCGCACTGACGCGTACTTGATCCACAAAGGAACGGATAACCCAGTCCGATTCAAGGTGGTGAACAGGAACACGGCCAGTCATTTCTTCGTACAAAATTTGCATGCGGGTCACTTCGATGCCACGTTCCTGCGTATCGAGGATCGATTGAAAGGCAGCACCATCAATCGTCCCATTGATGGCAACAACAAGATCGGATATGCGATGGGCATCTATAATGGTTAGCAATTTATCACTGGAACCAAGTACTGGAAGGTTGCGATAGACCTTATTTTTCTTGCGCGGATCGTCATCCACAAAACCAACAATAATAAATGGCGGCGGATTCAGTTTGGCATATACATCTGCAAGTGTGTGACCTGCTTTGCCCGCACCTACGATTAGCACGCGACGCATGCGTCCTGAGGTGGTATAGATTCTAATGTAAAGAACGCGCCAGCTTAAAGTCAGGACTGAAGCGATCACCAAAAATGCGCCAACGCCCACACGTGGAAGATCAGTTGGATCTTTACTGATAATAAAGAGCAGAGAATATCCAAGCAACCCGACCAAAGCAGCAATCGCCACACCGCGCAGCGTCCGTTTCCAGTTGGCAGCCGCGTGCGGTTCGTAGATTTCAATCATCAACAAAAGCCAGATTAGTGGAAGCAAGTAAAACCACCACGGCACTCTCGCAAAAAACATCACATCAATCTTGAACAAGCGCGTAGCCCGTTCTGCAGAAATTGCAGGATGTTCAAGGATATAAAGGTATAGAGTATAGCGATACCATACATAAATCGCGCTGAACATTGCCGCAGTGGATACACTGAAATCACCAAGTATTAATGCACCGCGTTGTTCATCGGGACGTAAACGTAAAGAAGGGCGAAGAATGTCATGAAACCGAGTCGTAAAGAGGCTCGTAATAATGCTCGATAAAAATCCACCCCCCCAGGTAATGTGCATCGTGGCAATAGCCAGAGGTAGGCCGAACAAAAGAGATGACTTTTTCTTCTCGAGTGCTGCTTTCAGCCCAACGACAGTCATCACTGAAGAATAAGCTATGATTTGTGCGAAAAATAGATATTGAACAGGCTTAATCCTGAAGGATAATGCAAAAAGAACAAGCAGACTTAATACAAATAGCGGCGGCAATGCTTGCCGCCAGCGTAGTGTACGCGGGTAACGGCGCAACATGCGCCATTTCCAAAATCCGTACCGCCAGTATTGCTTTGCCAGATCGCTCAAGGTGGCACGCGCAAAATATACAGATCGAATAGATGGATCGAGCCAAACTGTCCCACCAGATTTGCGCACGCGCGTATTAAATTCATAATCTTCATTTGTGAGCAAGGCATCATCGAAGTCGCCGATTTTTTCAATCAGCTCCCGCCGAAAAGAACCAAAAGGCACGGTATCTACGGCGCCTGCCTCCGGCTTGAAGCGATACATTGCATCGCCCACACCTAAAGGATGCGCAGTTGCTACAGAAATTGATTCAGCGATCCAAGTTTGCGCGCCGGGGCGGATCTCCCAAATGCCGCCAACATTATCACCCTTGCCTGACTCGATCGCCGCTACACATCGCTCGATGTATTCAGGGATTGGCATGGAATGTGCATCCAGACGGACAACGATATCACCTCGGGCGTGACCGATAGCCTGATTTAATCCGGTAGGTATAGTCCGCGCCGGATTTTTCATCACGCGTATCACCAAATCCGGATGCTCCCGTTGAAATTCGGCGACCACATGACGTGTCTTATCTGTAGACATGCCGTCCGAGATAACTACCTCCATCCGCCTATGTGGATAGGTTTGTGCGAGCAGGGCCTCCAGCAAAAGGCAAATCGTTGCTTCCTCGTTAAAGCATGGAACAACAATCGAAACAAAAGGCAACGTGGTTGAACGTAGTTTGCGTGAGGCTGGCAAGGTTACAGATTGCATAATTTGGAAAATCAGCGGCGTCGAACGAGGGTGGGTACTACGGGTTGTGTGAGCGGCAGGACAACGTCAAACGTTGTCCCCACTCTATCAGTGCGAACGCTAATTCTACCACCATGTGCTTGCACGATTTGTTGCACAATCGACAGTCCTAGACCCGTCCCATGCTTCTCGCCGCCTTTTCGTGAGGGATCACCCCGGTAGAACCGATCAAAGATGTGCGGGAGAACTTCGTCTGGAATCCCTGGACCGTTATCTGAAACAGAAATAAGCATTACCCGACTCATGATAGAAGCACTTAATCTGATCATTCCTCCACGTGGTGTGAATTTGAGAGCGTTATCAACCAGATTCGTAAATACTTGCGCCAGACGGTCTCCATCTCCGATCAACGCGGGTAAATTCGGCGAAGTCTCTACCTGTAAGGTCACATCTCCTTTTTGTAATTGTGGCGAAAACTTTTCGGCTATCGCGTTCAAAAGCGCCGTCACATCCACGGGAGCCATTTTGAGATCTGCTGTACCAGCATCGAGCCTGGCCAAATCGAGCAAATCCAAAACCATGCGATGCATACGACCAGCCTCGTTATAAATCACCTCTGCCGCCTGCTTGTGAGATTCCGGCGACTCAGCGGCGCCATCCAGGATAGCCTGGGCAAATCCCTGAATGGAGGTGAGCGGGGTTTTCAATTCATGCGAGACATTGGCAACGAAATCGCGTTGGGATTGTTGACTGCTCTGTAGGCGAGCAACCATTGAATTAAACGCCCGCGTCAAATCCCGGACCTCGTGCGGACCGTGCATCTCGATAGGTTTCGCCTCTGCTGAAGGCATCGCGCGCGCCGCAACAATCACTCTTTGCAAAGGATCAGCAATCCAACGTGCGATAAACAAAGCCACAACTAGTGAAAGCAGAAGTGCGATAATACCCCCGCGGAAAAATAATGGCAATAAATCTTCTGTAAAAATATTGAGGATGGATAAACGCGGTCGCGGTGCCGCGACCATCAGCCATGTGTCATCCTGCAACTGGTTCAAGGTATAAAGCCAGGTTCCACCATTCTTATCGCGGGCCAATGGGACAGCACGGGAGAGGATCCGTTTTTCGGGATACGGCAGGATGGACGCAGTATTGCCGCGCGTATCAATAAGGATTTGCCTGTCTTTTGAAAACAAGAGGATACGGACGTTGAATGTCCGCGCCACTTTTTCCATTGTTATCGGAAGGGATTGTCCCTGCGGCTGGCTATCGAGGGCGAGCACAACCGTCTCAACAGCTTTCAAACGCGCTATCGTCTGCCGGTATAAAAATGGATTTCGCAGGAGATATACAAACAGCACAATCGCCACGATACTCAAAGCCGTGACGATTAAAAAGGCATAGCTCAGCCAAAGGCGTGCGCGTAGGGAAGAGAACATTACAAAACCAACTTATAACCCACCCCTGTAATCGTTTCGATTTTGACCAAACCTCCTTCTAGTTTCTTGCGAAGATGTGCAATGTGAACGTCAACCGTGCGAGTCTGGCCATAAAAGTCAAATCCCCAGGCGAGCTGAAGTAATTGCTCACGGCTAAGTACCAGGCCGCGGTGTTCTGCCAGGGTGATGAGTAGATCAAATTCCTGGGTACGCAGCTCAAGCGTCCTATTCTGGAGGCTGACTTCACGGCTGGCGGGATCGATCGTCAAATCACCGAGATGAATGGGCTTGCCTCCTGTTGGCAACTTTCCTTCACTGCGGCGAAGAATGGCTTTAACGCGGGCAACCAGTTCTCGGGGATTGAAAGGTTTGGTCAGATAGTCATCCGCACCGAGTTCGAGGCCGAGGATCTTATCAATATCTTCATCGCGCGCGGTTAAAATCAAAATGGGAATCTGATTCGCGCTAGCGCGTAGTTTTCGGCAGACTTCAAAACCATCCAGTTTTGGAAGCATGATATCTAACACAACCAACGCTGGATGATATTTTGATACTGCCTCAAGCGCGGCTTCGCCATCATTCGCATCCTGCACACGAAAACCTTCGCGCTCCAAGTACATGCGCGCAAGCTGGATTATGGATGGTTCATCATCAACAAGCAGTATCAATTCATTAGGCATGGCTTGGTAAGAGTCTTTTTTTAATCACCCTGGCGAGGTGCAAGCAAGGCAAGCGCTTCGATCTCGAGCATCCCGTCTTTGGGCAAAGCCGCAACTGCGATCGTACTTCGAGCAGGCGGATTCTTAGGGAAAAACTCCGCATAGATTGCATTCATCTTTGGAAAATCTGTCATATCTATTAGAAACACTGTCGTCTTGACTACATAGGCGAGTCCCGAATCGGCCGCTTCGAGGATATGCTTCAAGTTCGTAAGCACCTGGTGTGTCTGCTCTTCAATCCCACCTTGAACTAATTCACCTGTGGATGGATCAAGGGCGATTTGCCCGGCGGTGAAGACCATATTCTCAGTACGGATGGCTTGCGAATATGGACCGATCGCTTTGGGAGCCTTTTCGGTCTGGATAATATTTTTGCCTTCGGACGTGAACATCATTACCTCGGTGTTAGTTTTGGTAGTTATGTAGTTGGATAGTTGGATAGTTGAATATTTGAGTGGATGCTCTTGAGAGTATACAACCTTTAAAGAAATCATTCAACGGAATCTTTCGACCTTCGACTGCACTGAAGTTAAAAAAGGTGACAGCCACTTTAAGGGTGGTTGTCACCTTTTGAGCAGAGACTACTACGAACTGGGCTGGGTCGGAGTTTGGGGTGGTCTGTTTGATTCGCGGAACGCCCTAATCGCCTCCCGTAATGCTCTGCCTGTACCATCCATTGCAGCCCGAATTTCTTTCAATTTATCGCCCATTTCTTTGATTGTTTCTCTTGCCTGCTCGGCATTGGTCACTTTGCCATTTTCATCAAAGCCTTGATGAGAGTTGATGATGCCCTTAGCACTTTCATAAATCGGATGTGCATCCTTAAGTGCGACTTCGAATGCATCTAACGCGGCCTGCACAGCAGAGACATCTTTGCCATTCTCTGCAGCCCTGTCGATCAGCGCTTGAAGATTTTCAACAAAGGTGTCAGTCCGATCAAAGATCCTGCCAAGGCGCGCATAAATCTTCAACTCGTGTGCCCAAATTTTCTCGAGTCTTTCGTTTGGGATATTAGCGTTTGGCGGAGGAGTTGGGTCATATTCGCCCGCGGTAAATACATTAGTGACGGGCAAAGCCATAATCATGAGCGCGGCAATCATGGCCGCTAAAATGGTTTTCTTGAAAAAGACACTTGTCATCGTAAACCTCCTTTCAGGTTACGATGTTATTTTATGATATGCAAGTTACAGGAGTATGGTTGGGATGTAAAAAGATTGTAAATTTAGCCCCTACCCAGCCTCCCCCAAATCCGACGTCAAGATGTATTTTTGTCAATCACAATTTTCATTGTCGAATTTGGGGGAGAGGTGTCCGAAGGACGGAGGGGGCAGGGGTCATACCCTTCTTACTGCAAGCATGGTCATATCGTCGGCGGGAGGCAGGGGACCAGAAAAATCGTTCAAGTCTGCTTCCACTGCCGATAAGACCTCCTCGATAGAGGTTGCTTGTATAGATTGAAGCTTCTCAAGCAGGCGTGCTTCCCCATAGAATTCACCATCCTGAGAGAAAGCTTCCGTGACACCATCTGTATAAAGTATTACACTTTCGCCTGGCTCAAGCAAAATCTTCCGCTGGTCCATCGAAGGTTGTTCTATAACGCCTAATGCCACTGCGGTTCGTGTGAGTTTCTCCAATTCACCTGAGTGCTTTAACCAGATCGGCGGATTATGTCCCGCATTTGTATATGTAAACTCGCCGCTCTCCAAATCAAGCACAGCATATACCGCCGTCACAAACATACCCTGTTGCGTATCGGGCAAAAGCAAATCGTTGACGCGGCGCAACGCTTCAGCGGGTGAGTCCTTTTCGATAACGGCAGCCCGGACAAGGGTCCGCGTGAGCGCCATAAAAAGTGCAGCAGGAACACCTTTATCGGCGACGTCCGCGATAAAAAGTCCCAGCTTGTTATTCGGAAGTTCAAACACGTCATAAAAGTCACCACCGACCTGCCGCGCGGTTCGCCAGCGCGAAGCCAATTGCCAGGCAGGAAACTGAGGTAAGCTTTGTGGAATAAACGTTTGTTGGATCTGGCGCGCCAATTGCACTTCTGTTTCCAGACGTTCGCGTACTACCATCTCTTGTTGCAGCCGATCATTTTGGATCGCTAGCGCAGCTTGTTGGGCGATCCCATTGATGATCTCAATTCGACGGGCGCGGAAACGGCGACCATCCTTGGCCTCTTCGATGAGCAAAACACCGTAAAGATCATTTTTGACTGAGATAGGAACGCTCAATAGGAGACGATCCGCGTCTTCAATAATCGCTTCATCCTCAGGGTCAGGCTTGATCCGCACCCAGGATCTTGCAGCAATCTTGGGTTTGAGTGCCTGCATAACCAAGTGATTTTGTTCGCGAGCAGAATCAAGCATGGAAAATGATCCCGGTTTGAACTCGCGTTCAGTCAGTACGGCTTGATCCTTTTCAGAGAAACCATATTGCTCTGAAGGGACAAAGACTTCGTGCACTGCATCCCACAGATACAATACAGCGCGTTCAACTCCAACCAGGATTGGCATAATACGGATGATCGAGCCAAGAATCTCATCCAGTTCATTTAAGCTGACCACAGCTTGTGCCACCTGCAACAAAGCGGCAGAAGCGTATGATTGTTCTTGCGCTTCATCATAAAGTCGTGCGTTTTCAATCGCAACTGCGGCATAACTAGCAAATGTTGTCACCATGCTCTGGGCCTCGTGACCATAACGTCCAGGCATGGAATGAGCAAGGGTTAATACGCCAACAGGTTGATCGCCAATACGCAAAGGCGCTGCAATGGAAGAATAATCACTAGCAAAACCAGCTGCCAAACCGGCAGGACCGACCGGGTCGGTAGGCTTGCGAATGAGGGGCGTTTCTGACACGAGTGAGTTGATCATGCTGATGGCTGCGTCTGCTGAAGCCTGCCGCGCTTCAACCAGTTCAGAGAGGTCACAACAACCGTGGACCGCGGCTGGATTTAGTTCACCGTCTTCCAACAACCAGACGGATGCAACCTCGCTGGGCAGATTTCGCTCCAACTCAGTCAATATGGTATCAAGAACCTGATCCACACTCACATTTGCTGAAAGCAAACCCGCTACTTCTTGCAAGCTATCTGCAACCTGCCTTCTCCAGCGTTCCGAACGGTATAAATCCGCATTTCGGATGGCAGCGGCCATGGTATCTGCAACAGCCTCGAACAATAGCTGGTCCTCTTCCGTAAAGGCATTCGGCTTATCCGACTGAATATCTAATACACCCAAGACATTGTCGTTGAAGATTAAAGGAACCGTTAGCTCGGAGCGTGTGTTTTTGGGCGGTAAAGATGAAGGGCGATACCGAGTATCAAGCGTTACATCATTGACAAGCGCTGGCTTGGCTTTTCTTGCCACCCAGGGAATAATCCCCTGCTCGTCATCCAGATCGAGAGTGTAACCAGTGAGTTGGGGGCTTCTTTTTCCGCTTCCCGCTTCGTATGTAATCAGGCGGCGATTCGGGTGTACCGTAAAAAGAGAAACATGAGGGTAGCCGAAACGGTCGTGGATCAACGCAGCGGCATCGTTCATCAATTTGGACAAGTCCAAGGTTGATGTAACGCTTTTGCTGACTTCACCAACCAAGGTGAGTTGACCGGCGCGGCGGCGCAGATCACTATACAAACGCGCACTCTCCACTGCCCGCGCCACATTATCGGCTAGTGCTTGAAGAATTAATAGGTCATTCCGATGGAAGGCGCGCAACTGATCACTTTGCACATCCAATACGCCGAGCACGTGTTCTTCGATCTTTAAGGGAATCACGACTTCCGATTGCGTCTCAGGTAGGCTGTCTACGAAATGGTAGCGTGGGTCGGCGCGTACATCGTCGCAGACGATTTGCTGTCCGTGCGCGGCGGCTTCACCGATCAGGCCTTGTCCAATTTCAACTTTCAAAGCAATAGAGGCTTTCTTTTTTCCCTTGCGCTTTGCGATGGCGCTTGCACGGTAGTGTAGTGAATTCGAATTTGACTCAAGTGTAAATATGGCAACATAGTAATAATGGAAGGTCTTCTGAATCAGTTCTGTAACCCGCTTTGCCAATTCATCTACGTTCAGGACGCTAGCAATTTGAGTGCTAACTTCACGAACAAGGTTGATTTGCCCTAGTCTGAAGCGTTCAACTTCAACACGATGCGACGCGAACAACCCCACCGCCACGATTCGGGCGAGGCTTTCAAGCAGGTTTAACTCTTCTGGACGAAATTCCGGTCCTTCTGGACGAGTGACTTGAAGCGCCCCAAGGATAAATCCCTGGTCCTCAAGCGGGACCGCGGCAAAGGTCGCGCGTGAAGCGTTTTTTGGGTCCGCATGTTTAATGTATGGATGGCGTTTCTTTATCGCAAGGCGCATTCCATCCAACGGAGGTTGAGGTGGAAACAGTCTTTTGTTTTCCCAATCTGGGAGACGAAAGACATCCTCATGCAACCAGACATCGGCAGCGCCTTCGATCAGTCGGCTGGTCATGGATGCAATACGATCGCGCTGTGCGCTCAGAGATTGTTCACTAAGGAGTTGCTCCCCCAGGTTAGCAAGTTGACGCCAGTCCCAAGATTGAGAACGCTCTGCGCGGGTAGCAGAGGTCATGTTCTATCCCCTCCGCTTACGCATGGTCAGCAAGTTTCCCTCTCCCGGCGTTGATTCGTATTGTACTTTATCCATGAGTTTGCGCATCAAGTATAAGCCTAACCCCCCGATCTGGCGTTCAGAAAGATTTGCTTTTAGATTCGGCTGTTTTACATTGGAAGGATTGAATGACTTGCCATCATCATGCATGGTAATAACAATCTCGTTGCCCTGCATGTCGCAAGTAATTCGGATAAGACCGTCATTTATCCCCTCATAAGCATGTTCGATGATGTTGGACGCAGCTTCATCTGCAGCCAATTGAAGGGAATATATTTCCTTATCGTTAAAGCCGCCCTGGCGGGCCACGCCCGCAACGAACTCACGGATTTCATCCAAATATTCAAACTGGGCAGCATATATCTTCATTGCCATGTTTACAACTTAAAACCGCCTCCGCATACATAATACGCATGAAGAGGCGGCATCCTTCCTGAAGAATTATTGAAAAAGCTTGTAAAAGGGGCTAAAAATTGCCCACCGCCTTTAAAGGATCATCAAACGTCTTGAATAATTCGGTAAACCCAGCCAACTCGAGAGCTTCATGAATACGATCAGGAACGGAAGCCAGAACCAGTTCACCACGATTATATCGTTTGCATACGCGCTGGCTAGCCAACAAAGCGCGAAATCCTGCACTGGACATGTAGTCAAGGCCACTCATATCAATCGCGATCTTGTAATGCCCTGCATTAGTAATCTTCTCCAACGCCTGCGAAAATTGCGGTGCAGTGGCACTGTCAACGCGGCCCTTAACTTTGAGCAAATGGCAATGCTTAAATTCCTGGTTGGTGATTTCCATTATACTAATCCTCCATCAAGAGTTGGAATCTTATAATGCATTAAGGAATTATAACACGTTCTCCCATGCTAAGATTTTGAACCCAGCCTCCGAAATTACAGCTATTCTTTGGAACAGAGCATAAGATGCTATTGCTCCAAAATGACCTAGCCACGGAAAAATAGCCCTTTTTTATCGAGCAATGCTATACTTGCCATATCATTTGACTGAAATTTTTCGTAGATTCATCATGCAAAATAAAAATCATACTCGCTATTTCATAGGCCGCACCAGGGCGTTCAAGGCGGTCGTTTACATCTCATTATTCTTGCTATCCATTTTTCAATACTCGGCCATTTTTGAAAGCGGGCAAAGGGCTTCCCCAGCAATCGAATCTATGCTGGTTCGTATGAGTGTGGTATTCCTTTTAGGCATTTTGCTGCTATCGCTGCGTGAAAATATTATCTTGATTATTGCTAATCTCATCACAGTCGCTCTCCTACCGATATTTATCCCAACTATAGATTCCCTTGCTGTTTTAGCCGCCATGGGATTTATCCTTCTATGTTGAGTTATTATTGTTGCCGGCATACGATATCGTGATCTATCAGAGCTAGAGCGACGCAATGAATTCCTTGGGGAGAAAAATTTCTCAGACCATATCATCAATGGTCTACCGGGGATATTCTTTATGTACGATACGCAAGGCTATCTTGTCCGCTGGAATAAAGAGCATGAGGAAGTTAGCGGATTTACTTTCGAAGAGATGGCAGGCCTGCATCTGAATAAGCTCATGGAACTTACTGACAACACCCCGGTTGAATCTTTATTGCAGAGAGTACAAAAAACTGGAAAAACTGAAGCGGAGATCAATCTTTTCACAAAGAATGGAAACAAAATTCCATTTTATATTAGTGTCCTGAGTGATGAGCTTGAAGGCAAGCCCTACATGATCGGTTTCGGGATTGGCATCACTGGCTTAAAACGCGTTGAAGAAGCCAACCGCGCTATTGTGGAAAATTCCCTTCAAGGATTGGCAATTTATCAAAAAGGCAGGATCGTATTTGCCAATCCCGCTTATGCCCAAACGTTGGGATATTCTCTTGATGAAATTTATAACATGGACGCGGAACAGGTTGAAAACCTGATCTTTGTTGAGGACAGACAGCTGTTGAATATGCGCATGCAGGCGGCATTAAGTGGAGACGAGGTCGCTCCACGATATGAAACACGTGTCATCCGCAAAGATGGTTCACTGCGCTGGTTAGATGTTAGTATGTCCATTATTAAATATCAAGATCAAATTGCAATTCAGGTTGCATACGTCGACATCTCTGATCGCAAACTGATGGAAACGGAACAAGCCCGACTGATTTGGGAGCTGGAAACCAAGAATGCAGAATTAGAACGATTTACCTATACTGTTTCACACGATTTGAAATCCCCGCTCATCACTATTCGCGGTTTTCTAGGTTTCCTTGAAAAAGACGTAGCAATCAATAATGTTGCCCGACTTAAGGCTGATGTACAACGGATCTATGAAGCGACCGAAAAAATGCAACGCCTGCTTAATGATCTGCTGATGCTTTCACGGGTGGGCCGTGTAACCAATCCGCCGGAAAAAGTCTCCTTCGTGTCCATTGCTAAAGAAGCGGCTGATCTGGCTGGCGGTCAGATCCGTGCAAGAGGTGTTGCAGTTAAGATCTCAAGGGAAATGCCAGAGGTCTACGTTGACCGTCAACGGATCGTTGAGGTAGTTCAGAATTTACTGGATAATGCGGTCAAATTTATGGGAAATCAACCTGCACCACGAATCGAAGTCGGCTGCCAAGGGTCTGAAAATGGGGATCCGGTTTTATATGTCCGCGATAACGGTATTGGCATCGAACCCCAATACCACGCACGAATATTCGGTTTATTTAACAAACTTAACCCGGATACAGACGGAACCGGGATAGGCCTTGCCTTGGTCAAACGAATTATCGAATTCCACAACGGTCATATTTGGGTGGAATCTCAACAAAGCCAGGGAACTACTTTTTATTTCACTTTGCCCGGGGTGGAAAAAACCTAAAAAATCCTCCTTATAAATCTGAAAGTTCCAATATAAAACCATATATTGGTTTACAATAATAATAAATGGGCAGGAAGGAGTAAAAGATGAAGGGAGAGCCAGTACTTGTTATGCTCGTTGAAGACAATATTGACCATGCAGAATTGGTGATTCGTACACTCGAAGATCATCGTATTGCAAATAGAATCCAGCATTTTTCTGATGGCCAAGCTGCACTCGATTATCTCCTCCGGCGTGAATCTTACTCCGATCCAGAAGTCAGCCCGCGCCCGCATCTTATCCTTTTGGACTTGCGTCTGCCACGGGTCGATGGATTAGAAGTCCTCCAAGCCATCAAAAATAATGGCGAGTTAAAAAATATACCCGTTGTGGTGCTGACTACCTCAGAAGCAGAGAAAGATGTCACGCGCGCCTATAGCAATTATGTAAATAGCTATCTGGTTAAGCCTGTTGGTTATGATGAATTCAGCAAACTCATGACTGACCTTGGCTTTTACTGGCTCGGCTGGAATACACATCCACATATCTGAGCTTAATTCATGAGTCCAGCAGGCTAAGTATATGTCTGATAATGTAATTACAATTCTATTGATCGAAGACGAAGATCCGCACGCGGAATTGATCCAAAGAGCTTTCGAAGACCAAGAAAACAGCTTCCGTTTCTTTCGCGCCAAATCCTTGCATCAGGCGCGTACCTTTATCGCCCAATGCAAACCTGACCTGATCATCGCTGACTGGCGATTGCCTGATGGCGAAAGCATGGAATTGCTTCCCAACCAAGATGACCCGCTGGCAATCCCGGTCATTCTTATGACCAGCTACGGCAATGAACGAATTGCAGTGGAAGCTCTCAAATCTGGTGCACTGGATTATGTTGTCAAATCACCTGAGGCCCTGATGGATATGCCTCATCTGGCCGAACGTGCCATCGAGCAGTGGGCAGCCCGCGCTGAACGCGCTCGTATGCAAAAAGCCTTATTAGAAAGTGAAGCGCAATTTCGATTACTTGCAGAAAATGCCAGTGACATGATCTCTCGTCACACAAGCGACGGTATTTTTCTGTATGTCTCCCCGGCTTGTGAAACACTGCTTGGATACCAGCCAAATGAATTGGTTGGCAAATCAACCTTGGATTTTATTCATGTGGAAGATCGACCACAGATATTGAAGTATACAAAAACGAATCAATCGGGGCTTCTAGTTTACTCTATCACGTATCGCGCCCGACATAAAAATGGCCGCTATATCTGGCTAGAGACTTCCGCCCGTGCCATTACAGACAAAAAGACTGGTTCTATTATTGAAATTCAGGCTGCATCCCGCGACATTACTGAAAGGATACACTCCCAAAGAGCTCTGCAGACCGCGCATGAGAACCTACAGGAAGCTTATGAACGCACAATCGAAGGCTGGGTACGCGCACTAGATTTGCGTGATCGTGAAACGGAAGGCCATACCCAGCGCGTTACTGAGCTTACTCTCAAGTTCGCGCGCGCGCTTGGTTTTTCGGATGAGGATCTAGTTCACATACGTCGTGGAGCTCTTCTGCACGATATGGGCAAAATGGCCATACCGGATGACATCCTGCAAAAGCCAGGCCCGTTGAGCGAAAAAGAATGGGAGGAGATGCGTCGACATCCCAGCTATGCATATGAAATGCTCTCTCGTATTTCATATCTGCGCCGCGCGCTCGAAATTCCATACTGTCATCATGAGCGATGGGATGGAAGTGGATACCCGCAAGGATTAAAAGGGGAAGCTATTCCTCTCGTCGCGCGCATGTTTGCAATCGTTGATGTATGGGATGCGCTTTCCAATGATCGCCCTTACCGGAAACCCCTTCCACGCGAAGAAGTGTGTCAGTATATTTATGACAATTCAGGAAAACTTTTTGACCCCAAACTTGTTGATGTCTTTCTCTCTGTGATTGATAAGGAATTAAAAATAATCTGTAATAACAATGTAGCAGCATAAATTGACATGCCTCTTCACTTCGAGTATCCTTGTATTCGTCCGGGCAGGCCTGGCGCGGCGGAGCCTTTCGAACCCCGCCAGGGTCGAAAGACAGCAACGGTAAGGAAGTGTCTTCGGGTGCCGCCGGTGTCCTGCCTGGATATTTCTTTTTATTTTACATTCCACACATGTCCTCCAAAAATTGGATAAGGATTGTCATCGCAATTATCATTGGCGTCGCTATTGGCATAGTCTATGGCTTGGTTATTGATCCTGTTGAATATACCGACGCCACTCCTGATATTCTTCGTGAAGATTACCGCACTGATTACATTCTTATGGTCGCGGAAGCCTATCAGTCTGAGCAGGATTCAAGCCTTGCAGCACGACGACTTGCCATGCTTGGTAGTGAACCGCCCGTACAAATTGTAAATAACGCGATTGATTACGCACAAACTCAGGGATTTACTCAAGATGATATAACTTTATTGCAGGAACTGCTAACCGCTATGCAGACCTATCAACCCGCGGGAAATACGACTCAATGAAATCTGATCACGCTCGTATCCCGTCTTCACTTCAAATCATATTAGCGCTTCTCGTGGGACTTGGGCTTGGTCTGGCTTACGCATGGTTTATCTTCCCGGTTAAGTCTGTGGATGCGAGTCCATCTATCCTGCGTACCGACTTCAAAAATCAATATCGCGCCGTGATTGCTGCAGCTTATCTCTCAAGCCATGATCTTGACCGGGCGCGCGCACGCCTGGCTTTGCTCGGAGATTCCGACTCTGTGCAAGCACTCAGCGCGCAAGCTCAACAAATGCTTGCCGCGGGCGAATCGTTTGACAATACAAGATCGGTTGCCCAACTAGCTTCTGACTTGCAGCAGGGCTCTGTTGCTATTCCTCCAACCGATACCCAGACTCCCATTGCAAGTGAAGTCTTCTCTCCAACGGAGTCAAGCCAACCAACTATCGAGACACCAAGCAGCGAAGATACAGCTACAGCCCTTCCAACAAATGGTACGGAAACATCTTTCGTCGTCGCATCACCTACTCCCCGTCCAACTCACACACCGATCCCGCGAACCGGTAAACCATTCGAACTGGTTGGACAGGATTCGGTCTGCGATACCACCTTACCAGAGGGCTTATTACAAGTAGTGCTCATGGACGCCCGCGACAGGCAGGTGCCTGGGATTGAGATTATCGTCACGTGGAACGGGGGTGAAGACCGCTTTTTTACCGGGTTCAAGCCTGAGGTCGGAAATGGATACGCTGATTTTCAAATGCAGGAAGGCATCATTTACAGCGTCCGTATAGTGGAAGGGGGAACGCCAGTTCCAGATATCAGTATTCCTACTTGTACGGATGCAAATGGCCAGCAATATCCAGGCGGCATTCTGCTGACTTTCCAGCAACCATAATTATTCCTTTCTTCGTGCCTCCGTTCGCGGCTAAATAGTTGCAACTTCACTAACGCTCCTTCGTTATATCTCTCATACATAACAAAGGAGTATCAATGACAGTACCCTCTTCTTCTTCGCAAAAACCCGGCCTATTTACTGCAATCGCGGTAATGACTTTGATAAGCGGCATCGTTAATCTGTTTTGGGGGTTTATCGCCTCAGTAACTGCTCTTAGCACCTTCGTCGGAGTCGTTTGTCTACCGCTTACCATCCTGCCCACCATTCTCGGCATCTTTGAAATCATCTATGCTGCGAAACTTTTATCGGCACAACCTCAACCTGTACAACCCTCGCAAACCATCGCGATCTTTGAGATTTTATGCTTCCTGGTCGGCAATATCTTCTCGATGGTCGTCGGCATTCTAGCCCTGGTCTTTTATAATGATCTGATGGTGAAAGATTACTTCGCCCGCTTAAACGAGACTTTGCCCACTCCACATGATTCTATTCCCCCAGCTTCTTCCTCTTTGCCAGATGATTCAGCTCCGTCAAACACTCCTGTTTCTTCACCAATTATAGAGGAGACGCCATCAACTCCAGAAATTGACTCGCCGACACCTGAAAAGAAAAAGCCGCGTAGCCGAAAAATAGCAGGAGAGTAAGGCGGATTGGTCGCGAAGCATCCCTGTGGGACAATCCGCCCTACAATTCATCTTATAGTTCAATCGCGGAGCATCCTTGAGGGACTACTGCTTGAACAACAAATTACGGACATTCTTCCTCTTGACTCTCCTCTCTCTAAACCTTAGAATTTGTATAACAACTGAACGTGCGCAGGGAAGAGACTCAGGAGCGCGGACTTTAGTCCGCTGACAT
>Ga0137374_10001518_pt1 | contig 26486 bp, 25 predicted proteins | sample SagtaG_20_FD_104811 | JGI IMG/M metagenome (GOLD analysis project Ga0137374, IMG submission 104811) | Vadose zone soil microbial communities from Sagehorn Ranch, Mendocino, California, USA - Sage1_R_100_16 metaG | ecosystem: Environmental > Terrestrial > Soil > Vadose zone | place: USA... | reverse complement strand
TTGGTTGCTATCGGAATTGAATGTGCTTGTCCGTGACGTGACGGAAGCGTATGAGAATTATGATGTGCCCAATGCGACCCGCCCAATCGAGTCATTTGTGGAAAAACTCTCGACCTGGTATGTGCGCCGCTCGCGTCGCCGTTTCTGGAAAAATGACTCCGGTATGGATAAACAAGCTGCCTATTCAACGCTCTATACTGCACTTCTTACGGTCGCGAAATTGCTCGCACCAGCCATGCCGTTCCTCGCGGAGGAGTTGTATCAAAACCTTGTCCGTTCGGTGGATGAGGGCGCGCCAGAATCTGTCCATCTTGCGGAGTGGCCAGGCGTATTGCCTGAGTTCATTGATGAATCACTCAACCGTGATATGAATGTGGTAGTGAAGCTTGTGTCGCTTGGTCATTCTGCGCGCCAGAAGGCGAATCGCAAAGTCCGCCAGCCTTTGGCAGAAGCTGCCTTCTCTGTCGGCAACTCAACTGAACGCAAAGCCTTGCAAACTCACGCGGATATCATAGCCGATGAGTTGAACGTAAAGCAAGTCCGCTTGCTAAATGCAGCCACTGAGGCTGTGTCTCATATGGTCAAGCCTTTGCCCAAGCAATTGGGACAAAAATATGGTAACAAGTTTCCAGCTATTCAGAAAGCCATCCTGGCGATGGACCCGGAAGAAACTGCACGAACGTTGCTTTCAGGTAATGCCTTGAAGGTTAATGTTGATAGCGAGGACTATGAGGTACTGCCTGACGAGGTAGAAGTGAAAGCCCAAGCCAAATCAGGTTTCGCGGTCGGTGAAGAAGGTGCGTACGTGGCTGCGTTGGTAACAGACTTGACACCTGAACTGGTTCAGGAAGGTCTGGCGCGCGAATTTGTCCGCCGGGTGCAGGACCTACGCAAAGTCGCAGATCTAGATGTAGCCGACCGGATAGAGTTGTTCGTTGAGGCCTCAGCAGGTTTGAGGTCCGCGGTGGAGGCGTATCAAGATTATGTCACATCCGAAACGTTGACAACTCGTCTATCTTTTGCAAATCCTCCTGCCGATTCGTCTGTTGTCGAGGATAGGTTTGATGGAGAGAAACTCAAAGTTGGATTGAAAAAGGCATAAAGATATTGGTTTGACATGCTGAGCAGAGCGAAGGGCGCTCCCTCAGCGTGACATACTTCTTACAAAATTGGCGGCGTTAATTACGCCGTCAATCGCGTTTTAATCCTTTATAATCAGTGCCGTAGTTCGAAAAAGTGAGGATAGCATGTCCACAGACATTTCAATTCTTGAAGAAAAAAATCCGGTGCGTGTCATATTGGCGTGGGGTGTGCATTTATTTACGGCAAGTGGTGCAGTTTGGGGGTTTCTATCGCTGCTGGCTATCTTCGAACATAACTGGCGAATGATGATTTTCTGGATGATTCTCGCCATGTTCGTGGATGGTTTCGATGGGATGCTCGCGCGCTGGGCTGATGTAAAAACTTATGCCCATGGAATAGATGGCGCGTTGCTTGATAACATTCTTGATTACTTGAATTATGTTATTGTGCCTGCACTGTTTTTGATCGAAGCCGAGATTTTGCCTTATGGACTTCGTATGTTGAGCGCTTGTGTGATATTGCTCACCTCAGCGTATCAATTTACACAAACCGACGCTAAAACCGAAGACCATCACTTCAAAGGTTTTCCTTCTTATTGGAATATCGTCGTTATTTATATGCTCGTAATGGGTCTGAATTCGTGGATCAACTTCGCAATACTTATGCTCTTGAACATTCTAGTGTTCGTGCCCATAAAGTATATTTATCCAAGCCGTAATACCTATCTTCGTAATTTTACGCTGATCCTGACCTATCTCTATGGAATTATAGGAATCTGGGGAGTGATACAGTACCCCCATGTACCTCAGTGGGTGATATGGGCATCTTTTGTATACGTTGCCTATTATATTATTCTTAGTCTCTGGCCTAAAGATAAAGGATTAAACTAAGAAGCTGCTATCACTCAATTTTCCAAATGGAACAAAAGCCTCATAAATTATTGCAAGGGTTGGCAGTATTGTATTTAACATTGCCGTCCTTCCTGTTTGCATTTGATTGGCTTCGCTTTCCATCTTTTACCGCGATCTAGGTAAATAGCATGGAAGTTCAAACGTGGAAACTCGTTGATAAGATTGTATTTTGTCTCATATTACTCGCTTTGTTGGTATGCTTAACAGCTGTTCTTATGCTGCCCAGCAATCCAATGGAGCGTTTGCCTGGACAAGATAACGGTGTATTCTTGTATGCAGGCCAGCAGGTTTTATCCGGTAAAACACCCTACCTTGATTTTTGGGATCACAAAGGACCTTTAATCTATTTTATCAATGCACTGGGATTATTCATTGGCTCGGGTTCGCGTTGGGGAGTATGGGCACTTGAATTTGTTTTTTTGTCCCTGACGGCGTATGGACTTCTGCGTATATCTTTAGAGATAAGGGGAATTTTTTCTGTTTTTTTGGTTCTACTTATCTGGATATATTGTATTGTAAGGGTAGGTTCATATTCTCATTTTCAAGATTCAAACTATACAGAAACTTATAGCCTTTTATTTAGTGTCTGGGCAATTTATTTTTGGGTGCTTGCATTGCGTAGTCCACAATCATGGATTTATTATCTTTTACTTGGGATAATGGCAGGACTAACCTTTGCTTTACGACCCAATAACATCGGTATTCAAATAAGTATTGGTTTGACTGAATTAATTCTGGGTATTCAAACTAAGGATTTTCTGGGCAGCCTGAAGCGAATAAGTCTCATTGGCATTGGTGCGTTCGGAGTGATTGGCTCTTTCAGCGTATGGTTCTTGTCCCGAGGTGCGTTACCAGCACTTGTAGATGCTGTCTTTCGCTACAATCTCGCCTATAGTCAAAAGAACCTGACACATCAAACTGCCTTATCGGTAATCCAATTCGGGATTAATAAATTTGATTGGATACCAGTTTTAGGATACGTGATCGTGCTTGGACGCTTTGTTTCTCGGTCATTTTCTAATAAAACCTTTACTGGCTCAATAGAAAAACCGTTTCTAATTTTTCTTTTGATTGGATTTCCCCTAGAGGCTTTCCTTACAGCTATATCAGGTCGCATTTTATTGCACTACTACATTATGTGGATACCATATGTATGCTTATTAGGAGCATCCATATTTTTTTTACTTGACCGTTCAGAAATTTTTCGCTGCGCTAATGATGTTCGATTCGCTATAATATTGGGTTTGTCAGCTTTTTTGATTCTTGTCTTGACCAATCTCCCTGTAATTAGTAAATATCGAGAAATAGTAGATCGTTTTTTATTTGAAAGAGACAAGATAGAAGCCACCGGGTCCATACCGCGCTATGTCAATTCTGTAACCGGCGAAGAGGATGAAGTACTGGTATGGGGGAATGAGGTATGGATCAATTTTCTTTCCAGACGAAAATCTCCTACTAAATATGCATATCAATATCCTTTATTTCTTCCGGGATATACGTCGAAACAAATGGTACTTGGGTTTTTAAACGATTTAAAAAATAATCCACCCAGTTTGATTGTTGAGCCTCAAACCGACACAAGTGAGATGCTACCTCTGAATCCTAAATTACGTGCAGCCGCTCATCCCCAAGTAAGTATCCCTGATGGCATGGAAGAAGTATTTAACTATATCTATGAAAACTATTGTGCTGAACAGGCCTTTCAAGATGTTATTATCTATCACTTGAAGGAGAGAAATGTTCGTTATTCAACCTGCCAATGATAGTGACGCGCCTGAGCTGCTCTTAGCGTTTCAGCGACTCATCCCCCAGTTAACTAGAAATAACCCACCTCCTACCTTGGGCGAAATAGTTGCTCTGCTAAAATCAGACTCATCCGTCCTTTTGATCGCCCGCGCCGAAGACTCATCCATCGTCGGGGCACTTTCATTGACGGTGTATCGTGTGCCCACTGGTATTCGCTCCATCATTGAAGATGTGGTCGTTGATGAGCATGTTCGTGGACAGGGGATTGGTGAAGCATTGGTGCGACGCGCATTGGAAATAGCAAAAGAAAAGGGTGCAGCGCATTTAACTCTTACATCCAACCCAAAACGAGAAGACGCGAATCGGTTATATCTGCGATTAGGTTTCAAGAGAAGAGATACCAACGCATATATCTATAAATTTTAAATACAACAGGGCAGATATTTATCTGCCCTGTTGTTACGAGTGAACCTTTAACTATTTGTTATGGCCATTACCTTTATTGCTTTTATCCTTGTGCTTGTCTTTATTACTGGGGTGCGTAGTCGTATTTGGATTTTCCTGTGTAGTGGTTACTGTTGTATCTTCAGAGTTACCAGACATAACTGTTCCCAGATTGTCTTTCTTCCCGGTTCCCATCACGGCCTTTTTGAATTGACCCCAATTGGTTGGTGTTGTACCGTCAGGCAGGGTGACGGTGCTGTAATCTCCGCTTTCCTTTGCTTCTAAGATCATCTGGAACGTTTCAGTATCACCTTCCAACCGATTCGTCATCCAGAGGGCTTGGGCGATGACACCAAAACCTACGCCATCCTCGTGATAGCCCATGATGGTGTCATAGTCTACACCAAGAAGCTCACTAAAAAATTCAGATAACGCTGATCCAACTGGATGTTGAGCCTCTTCTTCAGTTTGGCTACTAGCTGGGATAACTGTCGCGGGGTCAATGTCCACGGTTGTGCCTTTAGCAGAATCGATCACTGTAATTTCCCCGGTCGTGATATCTGTGCTGACCAGGCCAAGGCTTTCCGCAGTCTCGACGCTCAGGCGGACCGTTTGAGTTGCACCCAGGTCATCCTGTAACGTGACTAGAACTGTGGTATCGCCGGTAGTTGCATCAGTTTCGAGGACTATGTCGTTCACTGTACCCGAAATAGGAACTACTTCCTGTGCGAAAGCCACACTGACCTGAGCGACTGCTAGGGCTAATGTCATTACTATGCTGATTAGAATTTTGTTTGTCATATCTACCTCCGTATGAAACAGATATGCTTAATTTTATTGAAGAATGCAAATTCTCATATTAAAATACGATAGAAAGGCCTATCAGTTCTGTTAGTTATTCTTGGTTTAGTACTAAAGTACTTCGGTAGTGCTATAGATTTATGCAGATTTATTCAACCTGAATATTCAGCGTGATGTCTCTATGGTTTGAATTTCCGATAATCTTCGGGCGTATCCAAATCTTCAATTACCGTGGGCGTCTTTAGATTTACGTACTCTATTTCTTTAGCGTGTGCGTTCAGGAAGTCGCGCGGGGATTGTGGAAACTTCATTCCCAAAAGTTCGTTCCAAAGCGGGCGTGCGACCAACCATGGATGGCCGCGCCGCATCCGATAACTTGGCACGACCAGATTGGATTTTGTCTTTTGGAACGTTTCGCAGACGAGATGTACGCTTCTTTCCTGGACTTGAGGTTGGTCGCCGAGGCAAATGAGCGCCGCCTCTCTCCAGTCCTTATCTTGGCCCTCTCCCGAGGCGAGAGGGGTAATTAAAGCGCGAAGTCCACATTGAATCGATCCGAGCATTTCGTTTGTAGCATACTCTTTATTGAATACACCTCGCATCCCATATTGGGTGATGATTCTTTCTACCTCTGTGTGCGCGCCTCCTGTAATGACAAGAAAATCTTTAATTTCGGCGAGCTGTAGCGTTTCAATGACCTTGCCCAGGACGGTCGTTTCACCCCAGGGCAACAACATCTTAGGCTTGCCCATTCGTTTGGATTGACCCGCGGCAAGGATGATAGCGGTGATCATGATATGAAGTGTAGGAGTACGAAGTCTTCGCGGAGCACCCCTGTGGGACCAGACTTCGGTGTTACATTAAGATTCCAACATCTAGAGATGTTGGAGTCCGTTTGGTTACAAGGTTTCATCTTCAATCAATCGCCGATAATCTTCCGGTTTATCGACATCCAGCAATAATCTATCATCATGCCAGGGAAGATATTCAATTTTATACTTGCTAAATATCGCGCGCCCACCAACGTCGCCTTCGAGTTTCAATAAATCAGGGAATGTGACCTGGTCAAACAAGACGGGATTAGCTCTTTGTTCTTCCAACACCAGGGGTGCTATGACCGGAGATAAACTCTGCGCGTGAGCTTCCTTCAATGCACGAATCACATCAGCCCCAATCTGAGGTTGGTCTGCAAGCAGGAAAATTGCGGCACCGGCCTCGGCCCCCGCCGCCCTGGCGGGCACCTCCCCCAAATCCGCATAAGATGGTCTAGATAACAACCAATCTCCTACTTGCGGATTTGGGGGAGGCCCGGAAGGGGTCAAGGGGAGAATACCTACTTTGACTGAAGTACTCTGTCCATTTTGCCACTCTTGGTTGCGGACGATATTTACATCCAAACCCTTAACTGCATTTTCCACTTGCTCTGCATTTGAACCGGTGATAACAATGACAGGTGATAACCCTGCGGCGAGAGCGGTTTCGGAAACCACACGCACAAATGGTTTGCCGTGCCAGTCAAGTAGTTGCTTGGGTTGCCCGAAGCGGGTTGATGCGCCTGCAGCAAGAATTATGCCTGCAACCCGTTCAAAGGCTTGCAAGGTAGATGATTTGTTTTGAGCTGATTGAAGTGACCCAACCAGAACTGTATCGTAGCTATTCAATAGCGGCTGTGCCATTTTTCCCCCAGTTGATTGTAGCAAAGCTGTATCTGCCTGATTAAGCAGCAAGGCGCGCCGCGCATTTTGAGGGATGCCTTTCAATCCACCTTCAGGGTGAGATAAAACACTGATAAGTGATTCCGGTGAGATGACATCGCCAATCCTGAGTTCACTTAAATAAGCGAAAATTTCAGGACGATGGACATATTCTTCCGAGAGTGGTTTCCCGATTCCTGAAAGCCCAGCGACATAAAGGACTTGCTCAACAAAAGCTGGGATAGCAGGCTCATGCAACGCTGGTGCTTTAAGCGGTTTCTGCCTTGAACCATCTGCTTCAATCAAGAGGGGAAGATCATGATATCCGCAATACTCGCGTAGCCACTCGAGAAGAGATGGATCAATAGGAGTTGTTTTATCATTCTGAATGGGTCCGGTAACAAGAACAATGCCATTCAGTCCATGTTCAATCTCTTCTAGTGGCGCGGGTAATTCAGCAATAATGTGTTTACCTGCCAGAGGAATTTGCCACACACCAAGGTGGGTGGTTGAAGTGACAATGAGTGGAGGTGTTAATTCGCGTGCCAGCTTGAACATCGCGGTCGTTTTCCCTGCCGCGCCCGCGAAGGCGATACAGGCATGATTGGAAATTCGCAAAGCTTTCGCGAGAGTTAATTCCATAATTGTTCACGAATTTCTGGTTTTGACAAAATCGCTTCTAATACGCCTCCTCCTATTGCGAGGGCTTTATCTGATACCAGATAACATACACTTGCATCGTTGCGAGGGTCAACATCCCCAACTTTCATACCTTTGGAAACGATCAATCCATCATGGATGAGGCCACGAATCACCCCGGCTAATGGGCTTGTTATCGGCTTGTAATCTACTTCCGCAATTAATTCTCCCTGCTTAACATGAGTGACAATATCAACATAGTTTTTAATGGTACCGTCTGCCGGCGCGCGTAACACGCGACGTGGATCACCTTCAGGTTGACCGCTATCAGGCTGCGTTTGTCCATTCCAATAAACGCGACCGAGGGTGTGACTACGGCGGGTTTCTATTGCAGCGTGGCAATTTTCACCTGCGTGGAATCCAGGTCCAAGTCCGATATGAAGCGGGACGGGGCGAAGCAGAGGTTCTGGAGCCTGCTTAAGCATCCTTCCGTCAATTAAGACGCGAATTGCAAAATTCAAATCCTTGAGAATGGCGATGCCTGGATCAACGAGAACAGGAATATCATTTCCATCAATACTCGAATTAATTTGGTCTATTTGAACAAGACGGCCTGTTACGCCTTCAATGGTGATTTGTCCAGCGTAAACGGCTTCCGAAAAGCAAACTGTACGGCGAACAGCAAGAGGTTGGTCTAGCTCAGTGATAAGAGTTTTGATTCCCGCGCGGTGCAAGCGGAGTGCCACGCCTGAAGCGAGGTCACCTCCGCCGCGGATCAAAACGATATTATTTTGCATCCGCGCGTTCCTGCAACAAGTGAGCGAAGGAATATAGGGTGAGATAAACGAACAAGTAGAAAACCCCAAACAGTAAGGTAAATACGACCAAACGAAGAGAGGGATCAACTGCGAGACCAAGCAAGCTGACAGCGATTTCTCCTGGATCCTGCAAAATATCCCATGAATTAAATCGGGCGAAGCGGCCGATATATACACCGAGGCTACTCACCAGCGAAGCTACAAAAACAAAAAACCAGCCAATAGTACGCCCAAATCTGCGCTTCACGATGTCGTGCATGAGATAAAGCGAGACAAGACCAAGAAGTAAACCTGTCCAAGCGAACCAAACCATCACAATTACATCATACCAAAGGGGTGCACTGGAGGATTGACGGGCTAGATGTTGAAGGTCGGTAAGCATGTAAAGCGCGTTGGGGAAGAATATCAACCATAGGAAAGCGGTAATGGGCAGAAGGAAGTTGAGGAACGCGCGTTTCCACGCTAAGGTGTAAGCGATGTAAGAAAGAATAAATGGTATCCAAGCGAGCAAGAGATTAAAGACAAGGTTGGTGTACCTTTGCGTGTCGCTGACTGCCATACGCGCTACTACTAAAAATATGCTAAAAACAGATGCACCTAGTAATAAGCCAAAGATAGCAATTTTATATTTGTTTTGTTTGACAAACTCAGAAATTATTTTGAACATTTAGCTCCAAAAGGTTTAGCCAGACAGTATAAACCTTTAAGAATATCTTTATGTTTCCGTAGCGAAGAATTATTTTTGTTCGCGTAAGAAGACGATCAGGTCAATATCGCCGGGTGAGTGGCCAAGGTTGGTAAGAATAGCAGCCGCTTCACTACGGTGCTGTGTTCCGTGGTTAACAAGGTGAGCCATCACCTGCCATAATGTATCTCGCTTGGGTTCGCCTGCTGTAGTTTTGTAGTCAAACTGCCCCTGTAAAGTTTCTTCTGTAACATTATTAACGAATACTCTCAATTTGATTTCTTCTTCTTGCCAACGCTCGCAGAGCGATTCAAACGTAGGGAAATCCTCCGGTTTAATCCGTTTTGCAGGAGATGTACCTTCCCATCGTGTGCGCCAAATCCATTCTGCGAAAAGAGTGTGCACCAATGTACCGCGCAATCCGCCGTGCGGAAACGCTGCAGGTGTAATGAACTGAGCATGAGTAACTTTTGCCCCAGCATTCAAAATACGTGCATTAGCCCATGCATTGTATCTGTAAAGCAATTGAATATCGTTTTTGTTCATTTTTGTGCATTTGCTTTCAAGAATCTCTTCAACAATGGATTGATGATTTCAGGCTTTTCGAAGTGCGGGATGTGCCCGCAGTTTTCGATAGGATGAAACTCGGCTTGTGGCATTGCAGAGCGAATAACTTCATTGTGATCGTACGGCACAGTCGTATCTTCGCGTCCCCAAATCAACAAAGTTGGTTTCCTTAGTTTGCCAACACGCTGGTATACCTCAAAGAACGAATCAATCACGCCATTTCGCATGGTGGACAAGATTGCCCGTCTGAAACCTTTAAATTGCAATTGGACTACATATTTCGACCGGAAGGCATCGACCAACTCAGGATCAAAAAGATCAGAAGCTATGCTTTTTACCACACTCTCGCGTCCAAACAGACCGAGAGCCAGTTCGCCGATTAAGGGCAGTTTCAGAGCTTCTAGAATTCTCGATAACTCTATATCTTTTGCACCAGCGGGGTCAATCAATACCTGACGGAGCACACGCTCTGGATATTGGTCGACGAATGCAGTAGAAATAGGGCCACCCATGGAGAGGCCAATCAAATTAACTTGTTTGAGCTGAAGCGCATCTAGCAAATCTGCAAGTTGTTTAACGAACAACTGAATATCATATTTCACACGTGGTCTATCCGACCAGCCGCGCCCAAATAAATCATAACGCAGGACGCGAAAGCCCTCTGCGGTGAGAAATTCAAATGTGGGATCATAAATAAAATACGGGACAGAGAATCCATGAATGAGGACAACTACTTGCCCATTTTCCGGTCCTCCGATTTCGTAATGTGTTATGCCACCTGACAATGAAATAAACGCGCCTGAACTTGCTCCTTTGCGCGTAATTTCATTAAGCTCTCTGTTTTCTCCAATATACGGAAAAGACATAAAATGCTCCGAGTGCCGTAGCTCGCCAAATACCCCTGAGGGACGGCTCTCGGTTCAATTAGTCCATCAGGGATGGCGGCAGGCGGAATTAGATTTTCCCCAACCCACGCAAAACGCGTTCCGGCGTGAAGGGAAATTCATTGATCCACACGCCTGTGGCATCATGGATTGCCGCAGCGATGGCAGGCGCGTAGGGTAGGAAAGGAAGTTCTCCCACGCCGCGCGCACCCCAAGGGCCGTTTGGATCCGGCACTTCGACCAGGACGGATTCTACTTTCGCGGGAATATCCAGAACGGTCGGCAGAAGATAAGTGCTTAGTTGATCAGTTAGCACGCGGCCATCTTTTGTCTGATAGTTTTCGGTAATTGCATAACCGTGAGCCTGCACAACAGCGCCTTCGATCTGTCCGATAACCAAATCTGGGTTGATGGCTTTGCCCACATCGTCCGCGGCGACAACTCGCAGGACGCGCACGTGGCCGGTCTCGGTATCCACTTCGACTTCAATGGCTTGAGCTGAGTAAGCGTAGGCAAAGTTCGGAGTCGAATATCCGGTCTCTTTATCCATGGGCGTAGTGCGCGGCGCGAGGTATTTGAATTCAGCAATCGCTGGACGTTCTTCAGCTTTCCACTTTTTGAGCGCCGCTTCTGCCGCGCTTTTGATAGCGTTGCCAGACATAAAGGTCATGCGTGACGCGGAAGCAGAACCGGGATTTCCCTGGGTTGCGGAATCGGACGTCTTCAATTCAATGATATCCATGGGCACACCAAGCGCTTGTGCAGCCATCTGAATCATGACCGTGTGCGTGCCTTGTCCAACCTCTGCGCTTGCATGGGACAATATCACATGTTCAATGTTTCCATTGCCATGAATCTCGACTCTGGCCCAGCAATTTTCCTGGTAGCCAAATGAGAAGCCGACGTTTTTAAACCCAGCCGCAAAACCGCGACCACGTTTAATGGTTTTGCCTTTCGACCGGCTCTGAGATGTGGTGGATGGTTTATAAATTGTATTTTTCTTCCATCCAAATTTATCTCGGGCAGCTTCGATCACTTTCACGACGCTCACCGGTCCTGGCGCTGGTGTACCGACACCCATCGTGTCACCATCACGGAGTGCATTCTTCAAACGGAATTCAACCGGATCCATGCCGAGCTTTTCGGCAAGTTTGCCCATTTGCGATTCAGCCATAAACAGGGCTTGTGGAGCGCCAAAACCGCGAAAAGCTGCACCAGGGAGGTTGTTCGTGTACACGCCGTAAACATCTGTCTTTACATTGGGAACAAAGTAAGGGCCAGTAGAAGTGACCGCTGAATTGCCCAGCACTTTGTTTGACGTATACATGTAAGCGCCACCATCACCGATAATTTCATTTTCAATAGCGATAAGCTTGCCTTCTTTGGTTGCCCCCCATTTTGCTTTGAGAATCACGGCGTGACGTTTTCCATGACCAACGATTGACTCGCGTCGACTCCAGATGATCTTTACCGGGCGGTTTAACTTCTGTGCTGCAAGTGCCAATAGGATCTGCACTGATAGGTCTTCGCGTCCACCAAATGCACCGCCGATAGCGGGATATACCACACGAATCATTTCATCGGGCAAGCCAAGCGCATGTGCGATCCCTTCACGATCAGCATGAGTCCACTGGCCGCCAGAAGCTATAGTGATATGGCCTTCATCATCAATATAGGCAAGACCCGCTTCAGGTTGAAGGTAGGCATGCTCTTGAACCGGTGTACGATATTCGCTTTCTACAATCACATCCGCTTTTGAGAAGCCAGCTTCCACATTCCCTTTGCGTATCTTGTAATGGACGCATATATTTGAGTCACCCTTCTCCGGGTGAAGGATTGGCGCGTCGGGCTGCATGGCAGTGACAGGGTCCGATAAGACCGGCAAATCTTCATAATCAACCTGGATTAACTTCACCGCATCCGCTGCCTGGACTTCCGTCTGGGCGACGACAACTGCGATTTGATCTCCTACAAAGCGAACTATATCTGCCTTTACTCCGTTCTCTTTACTCGGCTGAGAAGGACCGCATAAAACGGGTTGGTCCGGAATCTGCAATCCATATTCGTTGACCGGGATGTCTTTCGACGTGTATACCGCGACGACACCAGGCGCAGCTTCAGCTTTGCTTGTGTCAATGCTCTTTACGCGCGCGTGGGGACGCTCGGCAAAGAGGATCTTCATGTACAACATGCCCTGCATGGAAAGATCACCTGAATAAGGTGTTTCTCCTGTGACCTTACCGAGAGCGTCAATACGCTGAATAGATTTACCGATGGTTTGTGTGGTCATAAGCCTTATCGTTTGTATCGTTTAGTTCTAATGTTCGGCGGTGGTACATCTAGTGGTCCCCAACGCGGCGGGCCGATGAAGTTATACGCCACGGCATATCCGAAGGAGGAGAGACCGCCTAGCACAATCAGATAGATAATGGTAGTTGCGAGGTACGCGTAGAAGTTGGTCACTCTAGTGATTGGACCAAAGATGGCTATTAAAGCAGGCGCTTTATAAAAGTAATCCGGCAATCTTGGGTTGCCAAGCAATTGATATGGGATCGTCCAGCCACTTTTTAGGCCGTAATCAATGGTTATTTTTGCGGCGGATATCGAGATGAGGGTGATAATGATTACCAGTAAACAACCTATTCCACGCCAGATGGGATGTGTTTCTCTTGGTTTTCTGGGGCGTTCACGCCGGCTGGCTGCTGTAGTGTATTTAGTCATATCTCACCTCTCAGGCTTTTATCCTTGTTGCATCTTCAATCGCTTGCACGATTTTGTAATATCCCGTACACCGGCAAAGATTCCCTGTAATTGCTTGCTCGATTTCATCACGCGTTGGATTAGATTTTTCTTCCAACAATTTTGCAGCGGACATGATAAAGCCTGGCGTGCAATAACCACATTGCACCGCGCCATCTTGAATGAAAGCCTCTTGAACGGGATGAAGTTTATCGCCGTCTGCCAGCCCTTCTACAGTTATGATTTCTGCACCGTGTGCGCGCGGTGCCGGGACAAGACAGGCCATTACCGCCATGCCATCGAGGAAAACAGTGCATGCGCCGCATTCGCCTTCAGCGCAGCCTTCTTTTGTGCCAATCAGCGCACCCTCTTCACGCAAGAGGCGCAGCAGCGTTTTGTCATATCCGGTTTTGAAGGTAACTTTTTTGCCGTTGATCGTGGTTTCGATGGGCGCGGCAGGAAAAGCCTGCATAGTTGTTAAATTGTGATTTGAATTCCCTGTGCCCCACAATGTAATAGGTTTCTTGGGCATTCCTTCCTTTTCGGTCTCGTCGCGGATTGCTTGTAGCGCGCGCTGTGTGCATACGCGTACCATTTCACGACGGTAAGCTGCGGAGCCACGGATATCGTCAATCGGACGCGACGAATCGCGCGTCAACTCGGCAGCCTTGGCGATATTTTTGTCGTTCAATTTTTTCTTGGTAAGGAATGCTTCTGCTTCTTCTGCGTGGATGATCGTCGGCGCAACGGAACATAGCGCGATGGATGCAGATTTAACGGTATCAGCCCTTAGGCCGCGTGTTGAGCCTGTCGAAATATCCAGAATGGCTGCTACATTTACAACGGAAATGGCCTGGGCCCGGCGTAAGGCCAATTTGACAAATGTCCCGCGTTGGGTCGAAGTCATCGCTGGAAAAGAAATATCCACAAGCATTTCATCCGCTTGTATCACTGTTTTGCGTACACCTGTGTAGAAGTCTCTGAGAGGGATAGTGCGTTCGCCGCGCGTAGAGAGGAGAGTCACACTCGCGCCTTGCGCTACGCGTGGTGTAATCGTGTCATTGGCAGGCGAGGCAGTAATGAGGTTACCAGCGATCGTGCCGCGATTACGAATCTGGGATGCGCCCACTTCCCATGCCGCGCGTGCCAGCGGATAAGCGCGGTCGCGGATCAATCGGGATACAGCACAATGATTATGTGTAACGAGCGGTCCAAGGTGGATGACCTCATCTTCATCGAGGGTGATCTTGTCGAGGTCGGGAATGCGCGTAACGTCTATCAGCGTTTCGATGCCCTTGCGGACGCCGCGCTCAAGTTCGAGGATGAGGTCGGTGGCACCAGCCACAATACGGGCGCTGGATCCTTTTTCTGCTAGTATTTTTATGACATCATTGGTGGAGGTTGCGTTTATATATTCGTGCCACATATTCTTATATATGAGGCATGATAGGGTCAGCTGCTGACCCTATCATGCAATTATTTTCCACTTCCAGTGAACGCCTCAGAACGGCGATCGAAGGTTTCAATTGCAAGGCGCGCAAGCGAGGTTAGATTGCGGATTGCAGCAGGCAGGCCAGCTTCATCCGTGAGAGTCGCTTCCAGGTTATCTACAGCGCCTTTCACCTGGTCTGCGAGTTCGAAGAAGGCGAGGTCGTACTGATAGAGTGCTTCAAGTTCCTTCTCGTTAATCTTGATCGCATCAAAAAGCCCCGAGTAGCCGCGTGACGCCATGGTGACGCGGTCAATGAATGTACGTAATTGAATAGCGGCTTTCTCCAAATCGTCCACATATTGGATCATGCCATTGCTCACGAGATCGTTTTGCAGTTGCGAAACGCGCTTCCATTGTTCTTCAAAACGTAGTGCTACCGTGTCGCGCACCAGTTTATCAGCATCGCGGCGGTTCTGTCGCTCGACGTAACCGCCGAAACCGGGGATGTATCCGATCAGTTTTTTGAACGGGTCTACCTGGCTAGTCACTTTCTCAAAGAAATCGGTCATTTGTGCCTCCTGACGTAGTATACGTGTACTTTGAGTTTAAGTAGCACCAACCATTATAGCCTGAGTTGAGGGTTATAATCAAGAAAACGAATTTCTGATGCGGAGTAATCCCTGTCAGATCGACTATATGAAACACTCTTGCTCCTTGGGCAAGAAATAAAACCGCTCGGCGCATGCAAAGCTGAGCACGGAGGAACAAAATGATAACAGATATTGAATCCTTATTAGGCGAGAAAACGGAAGCACTCCTTGCTTTCGATTCGCCCAAAATTCCCAAAGAACGTTTGCAACTGCCTGGTCCCGATTTCGTAGACCGTGTCTTCATACAATCAGACCGTAATAACCGCGTGCTTGGTAACCTGACGTGGATATATAACCATGGACGGCTTGCTGGCACGGGTTATCTTTCCATCCTACCGGTGGACCAGGGCATCGAGCATTCAGGCGGCGCGAGTTTTGCCAAAAATCCTGATTACTTTGACCCTGAGAACATTGTCAAACTTGCCATAGAAGGCGGCTGTAATGCGGTTGCATCCACGTTCGGTGTGCTGGGAATTCTGTCGCGCAAGTACGCACACAAAATTCCGTTCTTGGTGAAAATCAATCACAATGAACTGATGACTTACCCGAACAGCTTCGAACAGATCCTGTTCGGCACAGTCGAGCAGGCATACGATATGGGCGCGGCGGCAGTCGGCGCAACAATCTATTTTGGCTCAGAAGATTCACATCGTGAACTCATCGAAATTGCGCAGGCGTTTGCTCTTGCGCATGAACTTGGGATGGTAACGGTTTTGTGGTGCTATACGCGCAACAAGGCGTTCAAGAAAGATAAGGACTATCATGTATCAGCCGACCTAACCGGACAGGCAAATCATCTCGGTGTCACGATTGAGGCGGATATCATTAAACAAAAACTTGCGGAAAATAACGGCGGCTATATCGCGTTGAATGGAAACGGTGTTACCTATGGCAAGTACGATAAGCGCATGTATAGCGAGTTGAGCAGCGACCATCCGATTGATTTATGCCGCTACCAGGTCGCGAATTGCTACATGGGGCGTATTGGTCTGATCAACAGCGGCGGCGCATCAGGCGATAATGACTTTGTTGAAGCGGCAATGACTGCTGTAATCAACAAACGTGCGGGCGGACACGGCCTTATCTCGGGTCGTAAATCTTTCCAACGCCCCATGGCGGATGGTGTGAAGCTCTTGAACACCATTCAAGACGTGTATTTGGATGAAAACGTAACGGTTGCATAGCCATGCGTATGGTTTACCTGATGCAGAGACAGAAAACTTAGCAGCGCATGGGAAGTACAATTTGCCAAGTTATTTAATCTGCTGGGTGTAAATGAAGAATTTCTTCGCAATGCGAAGGAGCAAGCCCCTGAACTCTCACTGACTTCAGGGGCTTTTGGTTAAAAGGTTGGGGCGCTCAAAGCAAGATGCCAACTATGATTCGGAAGTGATCTCAGCTTGCCAAATGCTTGGATAGTCAACGACGAACCCCGATCGATTAACTTTGAGATCGGCGATAAACTGACCGCCAGCGCTTTCATATCGATAAGTAGTCTCACCTATGCGGCGATATTGCTGTGGAAGAGGTTCGAGCTTAAAACTCGGGAATCGTAGCCAGGCAGCTCTGACATCTGCTGTCTCCCCAACAGTCAAGGCCAAACGGCGGATGGGAAGGAGATTGGTCGACGGACTGAAGTTGAGGTCTAGATCAATACAGCCCATTACATCTGGTTGCTCAATCTCATTAAGCCACCAGTGTTGGGCGGAATCGGTCTTGATCTGAATTCCGACTTCCGTATTACCAAGCCAGCCTTCTACTTTCCCAGAAAGAGTCCGCCAAGCTGGATCACAGACAACCTCATAAGTTAGTCGGCATGGCTGTTGCTCGTGGGAGAATACCGCTGTGCCTTCTAAATGCCAGCGGGCATCTCGTGAAAACAACTGGCAAGCTTCGTGCCCTGGTAAGACAAAACCGCGCCAAAGGATAGATTCAATATTAGCTTTGTTAGGCAATTTAGATGAGGTTACCACAAGTGTCATCAATTACGTCAGTAGTTAATAGTCCCATTTGTGTTGGTTCCTGAATAAACTTCACGTCCACTTTTTCAATCTTTCGTACTCTTTTGGATATCGTCAACTGCTCAACCATAGATTTTTTGTTTGTACTGGTCCCAAAGTGTATTCGTACTACCGATTCGGAAGCGAGTCTCAGTTCCTGCCAGGATTGCTTCCCAGTCAATTCTTTCAGCTAATCGCTCAGCATACTTTAATAGTCGTCGAATTTTCCCTGAATCATCTAGTCCTATATTTTCTTTCAATTCTGTATCTATTCGATAGAAGATCATTTGGGGGAATTGCCGCTGAGTAATCTCTGTCTGTTGTTCCCCGGGTGATTCTAGCAATTCATTCAATATCCATTCAAGCCATGACCCGATCCACCGAGGCTTCTTTCTATTTTTGAACTTGCCTGTGCCCAATGAAACGGTAATCGTGTCTTCTGGATTGTAATCGGGTGTGTATTCGAACGCTTCAATACATGCTTGGTAGACCGGATTACCCGTCACGCCTACTCCGCCGTCCACGAGAGTTCCAACACGTTCGCAGTGGGGAGAAGGCTGAGACGGCTCGGGCATTTTCCAAGGTTGAAAGTATGTTGGTGCAGCCACTGATGCAGTAGCACAGTCCACGAGACCCAGATGGCCCGTGCAACCAGAGTTTTTCAAATTATCACGTACGAAATACCAAGGCATGCCGTCAGGTACTCTCTTGGCTGTGATTAGCAGATCAATGGGAGAATCGTTCAGTTTCCAGGCTTGCGATGGGCTAATTTCTTCAGCAATTAGATCATGTAGTTTTTCGATGGAATACATCGAGCCAAAAAGAATACGTTTAATGATATTCCAGGGATAGTGAGTGAATACTTCGCTGGAACGGTTGACGTACAAATCAAGAATATGGGTGGCTGGAATACCAGCGGCGACACAGGTTGTGATGATCGCGCCCGTGGAAGTCCCGGCGACGAAGGAAAAGACATCACGAGTGAGCCTCCCGGTAATTTTTTCAAGTTTGACCAAAGCGACTGCTGGTATGATGCCGCGTATGCCGCCACCGTCGATGGAAAGTAGATAGCGTCGAGGCATATTATCTCCTTATTGCCTATGATCTCATTCGTAGTACCCCCATGCGAAAGGTCACAATCACACATTTCTTCTGCCAAGCGGTACCTGTTATATTTTGGCAAGCAGTAAGCGATGTAGTTGCTGCGTTAGGTGCATTGTTTCAGCTACCTTTCCTATGAAAACTGACCCTCTGGTGTTAAGACACACTTTGGCGGCTGACGACTTTCCCGTTTGCTATAAGTCCTAGTGCAAGCAAGCCGAGAATACCGCATGATACAAAACCAACTGTTAGCCCAAAGGCTTGAGATACGACGCCAATGAGTAATGGCCCGAGCATATCGCCAATCTCTTTGAAGGTGCCAGCGACGCCCATCGTCGCACCAAGCTTGCCGGCTTGTGCTCGTTGACTAACCAGGGTGTCAGTGTTGGTCCAGACAGTGCCAACACCGATCCCTGCGAGGATGGCGACGACGAACAACAACCAGCCGGTTACGAATGGAGTCAAGATGACACATGCGCCCGACAGGAGCAGACCGATTCGGATAGTGAGCGCGGGATTGACGCGATCTGCCATCGCACCAGCAAGGGGCTGAATCAACAGGTAGCTCGCGCTGACTGCTGTCAGGATGATACCGTTAATCAGAGGACCATAACCCAAGTCATAAACCCGTACTGGTAAAAATCCAAACAGAATGCCAACAAAAAACATGTTGACTACGGCCACAAGGTACCATGGCCACAAGGATGATTGACGGAAGACCGTGAGAAGACCTGAAAGACCGATGTCATCATCGTCTTCGAGACCGGGCTTGATATCGATCTTCGGCTTAGGAAGAAAGAGTGACAATATGAATGCCAGGACACCTATCCCAGCCGCTACCACGAATATCATTGCAAAGTCGGCTTTCAGAACAATGGCACCACCGATAAGCGGACTGACCACATAACCAGCTCCTTTAATGCCATTGTAAATGCCGTATGCTCTGCCTCGATGTTCGACTGCATAAGCTCCAACAAGAGCTAGTGACACTGCAGAAAGTGCCGCCGCGCCTGCACCTTGTAGAAAACGGATGAGCAGCAGGAGGCGTGGATTGACCCACAAGTATGCCAGCGAGGCCAAGACGAAAACTGCAATCCCCGCCAGCATAGTTTGTTTCATTCCTCGACGGTCGGCAATCGCTCCAAAAATAGGCTTGGCAACAACCTCCGCCGCGTCATAGGCAGCGATCAGAAGCCCAATCATTGCCACGCCGACACCGACCTGTGCAGCATACGCTGGCAGATTGACAGCCACAACATGTGCACCGAACGAAGTAACAAATGCGACGAAACCAAGGATGATAATTGGCCAAAGTTCTGGCATTATGCGCTCCCAGCTGAAGAAATTCTTCCGCCAATTTGGCTGATCAAGAAAACACTTATGAGAAGTAGTACAACAATTCCATAAGCCAAGCGGATATCAACCGCATCCGCTAAACGCCCTAAGACCAGAGGAAGAGTCAAAATCGCTGTGCCCGAGGCTAACGTTGCGCGGGCACTCGCCTGGACTGTGTTGCCGTTGGCAGCGCCGATTGTCAGTGAAAGGATCAAGGGATATAGGTTTGCAACACCTAAACCAGTGATAAATAGACCGGTTAACCCGATTAAAACATTCTCAGTTTTCCAGAATATCAAGAAGCCAATGCTTGCAATCAAGATAGAGACAGTAACCACAGGCCTGGTAGAAAAACGCTGAACCAGGCGGCTGCCAGAGATGCGGCCTACGATCATGGCGGCTAAGAACAGACTGACTGCCTGGGCAGCATTGGCTTTAACCATTCCCAGCACATGCTCAAGATAATCAGCACTCCAGAAGATCATGCAGAATTCTACCGAAACCGCAAGAACAATGGCCCACCAGTAAATCCAGAATACAGTTGAGAGAGGCTGGCTAGTCTGGTTGAGCCCTTCAACGGTAGAAGTAGCCATCGGGGAAGTGCCTCTCCCCAAGCTTAGGAACAATAAGATCGGAGTAAAGGCTACAATCGCTAACGCCAATCGCCAGTTACCGATAAAGTGAGCGAACCAGCCTACCATGAGGGGCGCGGCTGTAGCCACAATTGAAGAAATCATATTTGCTTCTGAAATGGCAATAGCGCGCAACTCTCCATGTTGATCAGAAAGCGCTGCAGGGACAATGGCGAGGATCAGAGAGCCGATCAATCCCATGAGAAAAGAAGCTCCAATGGTTATGACCGGGTTCTTGCCAACCAATAAGATGAGCCCACTCAAACTCATTCCAATGATACCAATCCACAGTGAACGCCAACGACCTATACGTTGAACCAGCAAATGTCCACTTAAACCAATTAATAAAATACCAACTGCAAATGCTGTGAAATGTAAGCTGCTAAGTGTATAAGACAGTTGGAGTTCTTCTTTTAGGAAGGGTGTGATCGGACCAAGGACATTGAGGAAATAAGCATAGAAAGCCAGCGACAAATAAGCCAACCAGGTAAAACGATCCCGATAAAAAGTTCGAGCCATAATCGCTATTTTAGCAGACTCATTTTCTGGAGAATGAATATTGGCAAGACCGCTGCCCGTCCGATGGGTCTTTGTCCTATGGAACCCCTTTTCTACTATCTTGTGGCTTACAGCTTGGTCGGCTGCGGTTCAGTGTTTTGCCAGACTTTTTAGGCGCGGGTTCGGCGCAAGTCGTTTATCGCTCTGAAGGCTCACAAGGTCTGCGGCGCTATTCGCCTCGCAGTTTACTATACACCACCATGTCATGCCATTCACCCACGCGCCACTGTGCTTGTCGGAGCACACCTTCACGGGTAAAGCCAGCTTTTTCGAGAGCACGTTGTTCAGCGGAATTAGCAATATCAGTACCCGCTTCGATCCGGCGAATTGGATAGGTGGCGAAGAGGTAGCCTGCTAATAGGCGTTGTGCGTCCGTTCCATACCCTTTCTTACGATAGGCGGGTGCGAGATGGATACCAATGTTGTAGACCCGGCTTCCGCTATTTGGGCCGTAGACCACCTGATAGCTGACAAAACCAACGACCGTATTATCGGGAGTGACAATGAGCAACCTACCCTGCTGATCTGTCAGCAAGCCGGTCTCATTGAAGCTGCGTTCAAGTGCGTGGCTTGGGCTCAGGCCAAATTGATTGAAATTCCCGTCCGGGTCTTCGTCGTTTAACCAAGTTTCCAACACAGGGAGGTCGGAAACTTGAACGGGGCGCAGGGCGATGAGAGTTCCGCGAAGCATCGTTCTTCCTTTCTTCATTTGCTACCAGCGGCTATGGAGTTACCGCGTATGCAGCGTGCATTAGAGTATGCACTTGCATACGGACGTGTGCGACATCAGACAGTGCGCCGAACGGTTGACGGCGCTTGCCATCATGATTCAGAGCACGGAAACGAAATCTAGTGAGCCGAGATCGGATTGTTAGACACTTTGGCGAAATGATTGAGGCGGCCACCTTGTTACTTCAGCGTCTAGAAAATGGGGTTAGTGATCCAGTGCTTCGTCACTGGAGCTATTTACTGTCCCATCGGAGTCACTAATTGAAAGTAGTTTCCCTCAGGGTCAGCCAATGTCGCAATCCATGCGCCTTCCATTTCATACGGTTCTCTGATTACCTGGGCACCGAACGCCTTAATTCTCTCAAATTCCTCTTTTACTTGCGTGGTTTCAAAATTAAACATCACTCGGCCTGGATCTTTTGTGTTACCACCCATTTCGGAATGCTCTAATATAGAAAGATATGCATTTCCAACTTGCCATCCAAAGAAACCATTCTCACTATCTACCATGTCTGCTGGCTTTCCGATAACATTTTCATAGAAGGTAGCTAACGCCTTGGGCTGTTTCGTTCCTATCATAACTGATGTTAGATTTAACATGCTTATTACCGTATCCTCTCTGTACTAAAATCGATGAAACCTGTCAAGGTGGCTGAGCCTCATCTTATTATAAATCAACCTTGCAGCGTGAGTGACGATTCAATGTGAGTGAAGTATTGCCGAGACCCTATTTAGTATTTTGGCTAATTTATTTGGGCGCCCTTCACGGTACATCCATCTGTGTAAAGCCATGTTTCCTCCAAGAGAATTTGTTGTACGTATGAAACTGCCCAAGCCGTTGGGCAGCGCTAAATTACTCCTGACGTACCCAAACCCTCAGCGACTCCCACTCTTCGAAGCCCAGCGTTAGAGCAATTTCCAGTTCACTTCCACTTCCGTATGTGACGAGGGGTAGCCCTGGAAATACCTCCAGAGCCGCCGTGACACAACCGGCCCAGAAGCGGGGCGCATCATTCTTTAGAACAAATACGTTTGATAGTCCCACCACCTCCTCCGTGCGATTCGCGATGGCGCCCGCGACAATCTGCTCATCCTGGTAGGCCGCGATGAAAACGATCGCCTTATTGTCCAAGAGCGTAGGCAGAAAAATACGCGCTGGTAGCGCTGACGGTTCAGCGGCAGGCAGGCCATTCCAGGCTGCTTCCCACCTGGTGAGTTCTGGCGCCTCCTTAACAATCACCCAGCGCATTCCAGCAATTGCCCGTTCCGGTGTAGATAGGGAGGCTGGTCGCCAGAGCCAGACTGCTTCAAAAAGGAGCCGAAAATCTAACGGCGCGAGGTCAAGCCTGCAAAAGCTGTCCTTGACGGCGAAGCCACCGGGAATTTTCTCAGCCATCAGAGCTTGAATATGCCTGAGTTGTTCAGTAACACCGTGCGTTTTTGAGAGGGTCACGGCGTTCGGATAGAAGCGCGGTACCTGATGTCGATTGAGCCAGAGAAAGTCATGGAACTCGCCGGGAACACGGTGGGTACGGCAGATCGTATCGCACCAGATGGCATTGTTGCGGGCTGCTTGCTCGACTTGGGGATGTGTCATTCTTTGTATTCCTCTTCAGGGTTTGAACGCGCACTGCTCAAGTTGTTCGGCGGATGGTAATGAGCCGCCCAACGGCTCGCCTCAGCCGTAGCGCCACCTGTTGGTCTAAGGCGCCCACAAGCAATAGCCAACTGAGCAAATGCAGAATCCCGTCCGTTGGGGTGCATGTAAATGACAGGTATTTTTTATTGCTGCAGAAGCACGCCTGTGTCATCTCCCAAGCAAAGCTGCACCCTTCGTCCTGTACTCGCGAAGAAATATCGTTACTCGGCGATCCAACTCATTCGGAAATTCAAAACCCAAGCCAGCAGCGACTTGCTCCCCAACGTCTCTGAAAAGATTCAACGTTTTGAAGAGCGCCTCCCAGTTCTCATCAAGGCCCGCACCTGCGTAGGTTGCTTCCAAGGCTGTCCATGTGACCGTGGATAGGCGTTTCTTAAGCCCTTTACCAAGAGCGCCAACTGGCATGGACCAAGCGTAGTCGAGTTCCATCCGCCACTCCAGCATCTGACGCAAGAAGAGATGTTTCATATCGTACTCAAGACACCACTTGGCAGGTATTAGCTCTTCACGCAATAAACACTTCGCTACATAAGGTGCATCGCTGTAGAAATCTTCCACAACCTTGTCGAATATCGCTTTTGTCGGCGGTGCTGGGATGTAGACAGTATATGTCGGCGGTGCCAGACGATCAGTAACACCATCTTTGTCGAGCAAGACAGCGTAGCCAACGTCGAGATCAGCAGGCAATCTCTTACCTTCGGCAATCTTTTGAACTTGACTAATGGGCCAAAGAGTAAAATCGATTTTGAGACCATAGCTGTACTGCACCACATTCCCAAAAATCTCTATCCCGGTTTCGGGCGATTGATAGATGGGATCCCAATAGGTCACCAATACCTCCCCAAACTCGTCTAACCAGTTTCGATCTTGATAATACGGTCGAATGTCCTCAACAACCAGAACGATATCATAGTCTGACAGTGGATCGACAATGGCATGGGGGTTGGCACGCGTGCTGGTCAACAGCATCGTCCGAATAGAGGCTCGCTCTTTCGCCCAATTCTGCAACTTCACGATCACTTGATCACTTTGGAATCTATTTAGTTCGGACATCATACGTTCCTCACCATCTAACGGTTTGCAACTCGCCATGCATGCTCTCTGTGGGGTAGCAGCGTGTGGACGGGATACGAAAAGAGCTTCATCATTGCGGATGAAAAAAGGGGTTGTTTTCAACTGCTGTCAAACACTGCTCGGGCGATAAGATTGGATAGACTTCTACCCACTCGCCGCATTAGCGCATGAACGCTTTATTGAATTGATTATCTTTACTTTCGTTTCGACTAAACCTTTTTGCCGATCAGCCCGATGATGATCATGACGAGGCTGATTCCGACGACCGCTCCAGTGACAGTTCCAACCGTCTGCATCAACGCATGAGGATCGGTAGAATTCGATGCGATGGATAGCATGAAGAAATAAAATCCGAGGGCAATGACAGTAAGAACAAAACCAACAATGACTGTTCGCCAATTCTTTCGTCGCATAGTTATTTTTACTCCTTCTGTGAAATGTTTATCTTACTAAGAAATCTCATTAATTCTAACCAATTAATGTGTTTGCTGAATTCTTCTGAGGTAGAATGCCCAACGGTGTGCGGCTCACCCCGGCGTAGTTTGACAGGGTACCCGTTGGTGTGTCTCGGCTAGCTCGACAACCAGGCGGAACGGGACATAGCCGCTTTGACGCAACTGGCTTGAGCTCAGAAAACTGCTTGCCTGCACCTTGCCGCCCCGTCCTGGCCCGGACGGCACAGGGCAGGCTCCCACCAGCCTGTCCCGATGCTCGCCTGCCCCGTTAGGGGGTTCGGGATCAGGTGCGCGCTTTGTTAGGCGGTTATTGGTTTGTGAGTATCCCATAACTGTATTCTTATTGTTGCAAATTATTAGATGTGTCCCACTACTGAGGCAAAAAGACGAAAATCAGCAATTGTTTCAAAACCGATGGAGCGATAAAGACTTTGTGCCATCGGCGTGGAGTGCAAAACTGCTAGTGTTTTTCCAAGCGTTTGTGCTTCTTTAAGGGCTGTTAGGGTTAGATACCGAGCCAAGCCAAGCCCGCGGGCCTCTGGTTTTGTAGAAACAGCATATATTCCTGCTGATTTGGAACCAAGATACATTCCTGCCTTTGCTATGGGCTGTCCCTTACGCCATGCCTGCCACAAATGTGCCTTCGAGTTAGGTTTACCAAACTCCAGAGTTGAGAGTATGGTTGCCAATGTTCGCTTATATTCAGTGGGTACATTCCACCGCCAAGCCGAAAAATCATATAATGCGCTGAGATCATTTTCGTCAATTGCTTTTCGTATTTCAATATCGTCTGGCAGTTGAGGACATTCTGGCAAGTTTTCTAATTTTCTCGTCATACCAGGCAATATTTCAATTTCCTGTAAACTCAGTTTTATTAACCGATTCGGAAGGTCAAGAGGCAATGAAGTAGGATGCACTAGCCAGAAGTACGCGACTTGTCGATCATTGAATTGATTGATCAACTTATCAATTTTCTGATCTATGTTCTTTTCTGCTTGAAACCTAAGAATTCCATTGTAAGGCAGGATTGGAATGGGAGTCTCGAACCAAAGGGTATCGCCTTCATCGTGAAGAGCGCATCCTGGTCCACGCCCGAAGTTTGACCAATATTCCCATAGATTTGATTCGAGTTCATTAATCAAGGCTGTCTTATCAGAAAAATCAATCTCATTCATAATCTATCCTTTGTGACAGAAATTTGATAGGAGATTAGCAATTTATCCAAACCGCCTTATGCCCCGCATGCTCTCTGCGGGGTACACGCTGGTGGGTGGGGCGAGACCAAGCCGCTTTGACGGTATTGGCTTGAGCCCAGAAAACTGCCTGCCTGCACCTTGCCGTCCCGTCCCCTGGACTGCACTGTGCTGGCGCACAGCGTCAGTATCCGTCCAGCCTGTCTTGGACGACAGTCCAAGGGACAGGCTGGCCCAAACGGGACAGGGCAGGCATAGGTGAAAACGCGCAGACTCTACCAGCCTGTCCTCGGTGCTCGCCGAAGGGAGGGGTCAAGTGCACGTTGTGTTGGGCGGCAAAGCGAATCTGGATTACATCAAACCACATTCTTTTACTTTTGAGCTTCTAACATGATCCAATCGATATTCCAAGGCAGATTATCTTTATGTGGCACGGAGGTCGTAGAAAAATCTCGAAAACCCGCTTGTTGCAATCGAGTCTGCACCACCTCCGTGGTTATATAGTCAACGGACTGTGCCGGAGATTCCAGAGAGGTCAGAAACGCCGATAACAAACGTGACGGCGGTGCATCGGTCTTGCTTGGGGCAAATTTATCTACGATGACAAGACGACCCTTCAGATTCAATACATCGTGAATTCTGCGGAACAGGATCTC
>Ga0137374_10001516_pt1 | contig 26528 bp, 29 predicted proteins | sample SagtaG_20_FD_104811 | JGI IMG/M metagenome (GOLD analysis project Ga0137374, IMG submission 104811) | Vadose zone soil microbial communities from Sagehorn Ranch, Mendocino, California, USA - Sage1_R_100_16 metaG | ecosystem: Environmental > Terrestrial > Soil > Vadose zone | place: USA... | reverse complement strand
CGGCTTCGCGCTCGACAATGCCTGCCGGGCAGTCGAAGCTGGCGCTGAGCGCGTCCATGCGACCGCACTCGGCATCGGCGAAAGGGTCGGCAACACCGCGATCGAGCTCCTGCTCATGAATCTGAAGCTCATGGGCATCATCGATCGCGACCTGCGGGCTCTACCTGCCTACTGCGAAATGGTAGCCCGCGCGACGAGCTGGCCCATTCCAACGAACTATCCCGTGGTCGGACGGGATGCGTTTCGAACTGCTACGGGTGTCCATGCAGCGGCCATCGTGAAAGCACTGGCGAAAGGTTATGAATGGCTCGCCGATCGTGTGTACTCGAGCGTTCCTGCGGCCGCGCTCGGACGGGCCCAGGAAATTGGAATCGGGCCGTCGTCCGGAGCTTCGAACGTCATCCACTGGCTGCGCCAACGCGGACTAGAGGAGCGGCCAGCCGTCGTGGAAGCAGTCCTCTCGTACGCGAAGTCGAAGGACCATGTCCTGTCGGACGAGGACATTGCCATCGCGGTACGGGAAGCGATGCATCGGCTCATCAGATCGCGTGCGGCGCGGCGCACGCGCGAGCCACGTGGTTCGGCGTTCGATTGAACCGAAGGCCAAGGAGTTGGATCACCGGTCTTCGGCGCGTCTACGCACCAGCTTGCGTGCTCGTGATCCGGCGAATACATGGGGCGCGGCGCGGGCACGCAGAAGCGCGACGGTCGGGAAGACTGGATTCGAACTACCGACCCTGGACCCCCGGTAGGCTCGCAGCTAGGCTTGCCTAGATCATCGGCCGCCGAGATCGCACTCCCGATGGCTGCAAACAGAGGTCATCTCTGTCGGCGTTGCCGCGGCCGCTGGACGTACCTGATGACCGTGATCTCCTTGCCCACTGTATGCTCGAGCAGCTCGAACGAATCAGTCAAACGCACGACCGCGCCCAAGCCGGCGCCGATACCGCCCCGTCGCAGAATCTTGGCCGGGTCGATGGGCCCGTTCCCGTCGTAGCCATCCCGCAGTGCGGTAGCAATGTCGCGGAAGGCGGGACCTTGATCGCGGGCAACGATGCGAATGGATGGATTGGCGTCACCAGGTTCCGTCACAATTTCGACACTGCCCGGGGCCGCATACTTCAGTATGTTCGAGGCAAGCTCCGAGGCAACGATGACGAGCTCTTCGCTCGCGCTGCGGTCGAACCCTGCTTCGAGCGCCAAGGTCCTGACGCCCTGTCTCAGTGCAAGGATGGAGTGGTCGTCCTTGATTGGATATTGGCGACGAGCCAATGCTACTCCTCGTCTTGTCCGTTGGCTCCGCTGACGAAATGTAGCAAGCCATTGCGCAGCGTGCGATGCGTGAGCACATCGCTCAGGTCGACGCCCATGTGAACCATGGTTTGCGCAATCACGGGGTTGACGCCGGTGAGCACGCATTCGGCGCCGAGCAAGCGGACGGCTTTGGCCATACGCAGGAAGTGATCGGCGGTGCCCGTATCCATGACCTGAATCCCTGTGATGTCGATGATGGCGCAGCGCGCTTTCTTATCGACGATGGCGTGCAGCAGCGCCTCGGTCATTTCCGCGCTCCGCCGTGTATCGAGCACGCCGACGACGGGCAAGCAAAGGACGCCGGCCCAAACTTCCATGATCGGCGTCGACAGCTCGCGGATGGCAGTTCGCTGCGTCTCGATGGTCTCCAGCTTCTCCTCTAGGTCTTTGCGGTACGCCTCAATGGTCGCTAGCTTCTCCTCCAACTCCTTGCGGTACGTCGCACTTCGCTCTTGCTCGGACGCGAGCGAGTCGATCATCTCGTTGATTCCTTGGTAGAGCGACCCCAAAGGATGGGTGTCGGGCAGGTCGGTACTGAGCCGCGCGCTGTAGTCGCCGCTGCCCACATCGGACAGCACCATCAGCATGTCGGCGACTTTCTCGAGGATTTCTTTTCCGTAGTCTTCGTCGCTCATGATCGTCGATCTTTCGATTCGCAGAGCCTTACTGCCATGTGATATCGAAGTACAAGTCTTTCGGGCCGGGTGTCGCGAGCGACCACCCGCTCAGTCTGCAGTCGAGACCCTGTTTGCCCATCCTTCCCATGGCGAAAGTGATCCAGCCTACGGCGACTGGCCCGACATGGTCGTAGCCCGCCACGTCCATTAGGTGCATGCGCAGGATGTTTTGGTCGACCCGGGAAAGATCGGCGGTGAACCGTCCGCTCTTGTTGTCGCGCAACCAGATGTCGGGAATTTTTTTGGCGAAAAGCGTCGGCGTCAGGATCTTCATGAAGAGTTTGAGGAAGGTGTTCGTCGCGAGCTCGGCGACGGATTGTCCACATCGCACCAGCTCCTTGTAAGCGTTCTGTTCCGTGGCTTGCAAGCTTGCGATTCCGCGCAAGAGCTCCACGAAGTGGATGCGGTCGTACCACTCGACTGGCTTGTAGCCGCCAATGGTATCCCGCACGACGGGGGACAGCGTGCTCAAAAAGCGATTGCGTTTGCCTTCATCGTAGTTCTTGTCCACGTATGCCATTGTACCGAGGATAGTGTAGCCGCGCGTTAGGTTCTCATTCATTTTTCCCTCCTCCTCCTGTGTGCGCTGTGTGCGCCGGCCAACCTGTGCGGTACCGGACCAGCAAGGCATCCGTCGAGCGGCTCCTCCTGCCAGCGCGTCGGCTGCTTTGCCGGCCTCACTTCTTTGATCGGTCTGATGTCGAGCAATGCGAACGCTTCTTCGACCATCAGCGCCGTCTTTACCTTGCCCAGATCGACGTCCATCGTCAGCAAGGTGAGCGCGATGTCCGCGCTCATACCGCAGATGATGCTCCGCGTTCCCATCAGGCTCGCGGAGGACGCGAGGGTACCGATCACCGAGCATAGGTGGCTATCGATCACCCAGACACCGGTGACGTCGATGATCAAACCTTCTGCGCCGGTATGGTTGATCACTTCGAGCACGTTTTCACGCAGGCGCTCGGCCAAGGCGTCTGTGACTTCCCCCTGCAAGGGAACCAGGATCACGTTCCACAGCGTAATGATTGGAAGTCGGTCGAACTCATGTGCCATGGTTAGCCTCCAGATCGGCTACCAGGACCGTTGCATCATCTTGATGCCGCCGATGCTGCCCGATGATCGCCTGACAAACCTCAAAAGGCGACATTACGCGAAAGTCATCGAGCGAAAAACGAGGCGAGATGCCGTCCGAGAACAGCACGATCCGGTCGCCCTCCACCAGAGATCCTTCCAGCACCCGTGGCGCTCGTACGCGGGCGCCGATCACACCTGGCGTGAGCATGAAGGGCGGCTTCGAGCTTTGGCAGCGCATGGCGACGTTGCCCACGCTGCACGTCTCGATCCCGACGGCGTTCCCGCTAGGATCTCTTTTCACGATGCAGATGAGCGCTGCAGCGCCGCGAGAGCGACGCAACTTCTCGTGCAGTCGATCGATAATGAAAAGAGGGCCTTGCGATAGAGGCACCGCCAAAAGCTCCTCCGTCGCTCGACGGGCGACGTCGGCTGCCTTCACTCCATGGCCGAGAGCATCGACGACCGAAAGAAGCGCCGTGCTCCCCTCGTCGCGAACGACCACCGCATCGCCGTTCACCCTCTCCCCGTATCGCGGCAGGCTTACGTGGTGCGTTTCCCGTATCATAAGGACACCAGCGCGTCGATCCGCGTGCCGTTCGGATCGCTCTTGATCGCGAAATGGTTCGCGAGTTTCTTGACACCCAAGAGCCCCTTGCCGAGCCCCGTCCGGCTCCTGTATCGACCGGACAGAACCTCTTCGACATTGTGGATGCCGGGCCCAGCGTCGCTCGCGTGAATCCGTATTTTTTGCGGCACGGAGTCGACGATGCCGATGGCGATTGTGCCTCCGCTCGTGTAGCTCACGATATTGCGTGCCAGCTCGCTGACGATCGTCGCGACTTTTTGCGCCGTTAGGCTCCTGGCGCCCGAATCCCCGGCAAACGCAAGAGCAGTCATACGAGCGTGGCTGATGTCTTCCTCGACATGAACGGGGATCTCGAGCGTATCGGCGCTGCACCTTGCGCCGGCTAAACCATCCAAGGCCTCCTGGAGCAGACGTTGCTTCTCGGGACCGATGAAAAGCGAGACAACTTGCTCCAACCGAGGCACGACGCGACCGAGCTCCCTTTCGGACAAGAGTGCTCTTGGAATTTCGCATTCCCGCAGAGCACGGTTCAGCGTTGCTTCGGCGTTGGGCCGTGAGAGATGTCTTTGCAGTACGTTGAGCAAGCGCTGATAAGTCGTGGTCATTTCGCCTTAACCGTTGCGCGGAGCGCATCGTCGCCACCAAACCGATGACTCGCGGAAGGGGCTGAGCATGCTCAGTTCTCCGAGATCGCGCGGCCATCTCGGTACGCCACGGCATCGATCCCGAGTCGTTTGAGCGCGTCATACACTTCCTTTCGCGTCTTCTGGGCAAGTTTGGCGGCGAGCGTGACGTTGCCCGTGGCCGTACGCAGCACCTGCGAATAATACTCCCGCTCGAATGTGGCCTTGGCTTCCCGGTAAGCGGCAATGAGCAGCGAGCTGCCATTCTTTGGAAGCAAGATATGGCAGGCGTCGATTTCCGGGCTCGGCGCGACCAAGAATGCTCGTTCGAGCGTATTGATCAGCTCGCGTGCGTTGCCAGGCCATGAGTGCCACAAGAGGCTCTCGACGGCCTCGGGAGTGAGTCTCGGGACGGGCTGGCTCTCGCGCGATGCGATGACGGACAAGTGATGCGCTGCAATGGGTGCGATGTCTTCCGGCCGTTCGCGGAGGGGGGGAATGTGAATTGGATAAACCCGAAGACGATAGTAGAGATCGTCACGGAAGCGACCGACTCGAACCTCCGCGTCGAGGTCGCGGTTGGTGGCAGCGACGATGCGGACGCTCACATGACGGGCGTCGTTCGATCCGAGGCGCGTCACTTCTCCCCGTTCGAGCACGCGAAGTAACCTCGCCTGCATGGATCGAGGCATCTCACCGATCTCGTCGAAGAAGAGAGTCCCGCCATGGGCGGCCTCGAACGCGCCGACGCGGGACGAGAACGCGCCGGTGAACGCACCACGCTGGTAGCCGAAGAGCTCGGCTTCGAAGAGAGTTTCCGGAATCGCGGCGCAATTGAGTGCGATGAACGGCGCGTCCGCGCGTGGGCTCGCGTAGTGCAGCGCTCGAGCGACGAGCTCTTTGCCGGTGCCGCTCTCACCCGTCACGAGCACGGGCCCCGAAGCTCGAGCGAGACGGTCCAGCGTGAGAAGCAGCTGTCGAGTTGCCGGGCTGCTTCCAATGATCATGTCCGACTTGCGACGTAACGACCGAGAAGACGGCGGGGGGGCGGCGGTTGCGGGCTGAACGGAGCGTCCGTTACCTGCCGGCGCAAACTGTCGCAGCAAGGCACGAAGGAACTCCGATGTTGGAGCCTCAGCAAACCAACAAGTCGGGGTGGCGTGGCGAAGCGCGTCCTTTCCGACGACGATAAGCGGAACACCGCTCGGACGGAGCGACAGTTCGCGACACACGTCCGCGCCCAGATCCGCCCGATTCGTCGAAGCCAGGTAGGCGAATGCGCTCTCCCGAAATCGGCGCAAGGCCGTCACATCGCTCGCGAGAAAGGCACGAAACTCCCCCGTGGCGGTTGCCGACTCGGTCAGCTCCTCCCCACCTCCTCCCGTACTGCAAATAACGACCACGGAAAGTTCCACGTTGAGCACGACGAAGCTAACGGCAAGCCGTCAACGAAATCAAGCGAGCCCCCGGGCGAAAGTCCGAGAGACATCTCAACGATATCAATCAGATCGCGCCGTGGTCGGTGGATGGAAACGCATACACCTGCCGACGAAGAAAATATCTTATTAGCCATCATTTCCGGGACTTGGCGACCGAGCGGAGATGCAATCGTACGGGTGACTCAAATAATCACAAACTATTTCCGCGCGTTTCGGTCAGTCCGTATTGAAATCGATACATTTGAAAGAATCTGCATCGTTCATTTATTGAATTAAATCAATGTGTTGTGACGGCGTGGGACTTTGGTCCGCCGCGTGCTTCCTTTTCGCTGCAGCTTCGGGAGCCGAACCGGTCCGTGGCGCAAAACAACGAACGACAAGTTCAAAAGGAGATCACGATGGGGGGACGTCCGGAAATACGCTTGAGGCGTGGCTTGCGCCGCGCTTTTGCTCTCGGCGCGGCCTGCGCATTGCTCGGAGGAGTTGGGCTGGCCGACACCGTAGCCATGGGGCCCAGTGGCTCGGGTACCTGGCACGAGGGCTCGTTGAAGATCCCCCTCTATCGAGGCGGCGTCGTCCCCTTCGAGCTCACGGTGATTGCCACGCCCAACAACTGCTCCACCAACGTCACCACCCAGATCACCTGGAGCGAAAGCGAGAACTGGGTGAAAGTGACGCTTACTGGTAAGGGAGCGCTCCAACCATATCCGACGGTAACGCGCACGGAGGGCGTCGATTGGATCCCCAACGCGTTCTTCCCCGATTCGAAGGACGTCATCAATGGGCGCTACCAGTTCTGGATCATCAGCGCAGGACCGTTGACGACGTTCTACTACGACGGCACCACGTTGGATCTGCTCGGAAGCGAGCTCGATTTCGAGGCCCAGCCATCGGGGTCCATCCCGGTGCAATTCCCCACGCTGCGGGCCGTGGGCTCGCAGATGTTCGAGCCGGCCGCGAACGGAGACGTGAGCTTCACCTGGAACTTCCCGTACAACTCGCTCACGCGCGGCGACCTTCCACAGTATGGCCACCACATCGTCACGTTCATCCCGCCGAACCTCTGTCAGGCCAATCCCTTCCGCTTCGATCTCTCGACGGCAAGGCCCTACATCTCGAAACCGCTCCCAGCATCGCAGGCGCTCCCGTTCTCCGAGTACCTGCGGGCCGGTTTGATCTTCGACCTCACCGTCGAGCCACCGACCTACGTCGTCGACCCACCGCGCACCAACCTGACGGCTACGTACAGCGGCGCGACGAACATCGGCGGTGCCATCCCGAAAGGATGGACGATGGACATCGACGCCGCCTTCATGAACAACGGTCCGCCGATTCGGCCGTGGCCGGGCGCGGGGAGCTGCGCGAACTACTACAACCCGCTCCATACCAAGGGCCTCAACTTCTGCCCGAGCCCGTGAGGAGGCCACAATGAGAACTCGCATGCACAAGAGCTCTTGGTTTTTTGGAACCACCGTCATCCTCGCCGCCTGCTCCTCGGGCAAGAGCGCCGAGCCGATCGCCACGACCCGACAAGCAGTCATGTCGAACAAGGGCAGCTACAACTTGCACCTCGAGGACACGGTCCGCTTCAATCCCATTCAGCCGGGCGCCGATCCCGAGCGCGGTCGCGCCCTGTTCGGCCTCGCTTCCGACCTCGAGACGAGCGATCCGACCGACGCCCTTTTTCAAGGGTTTTCGCAAGCGTTCGGCGGAACGGTGGTGAGCAACGGCCGCAGCTGCTTTACCTGCCATCGGGGCGTCGTCTCGACGCAGCTCGGCCTGCCCCCTCCGCCACTCTCGGCATCCGTGCCCTCGACGGATCCCCTGTTCACCGGGCAAAACGCCGACGCCCAAGGCGATCCGGACGGGCCTCGCAACCTCGATACACTCGGGGTCATCAAGTACCGGCCGAGCCGCTTCAACCTCGCGCGCTCCGAGGACGATCCGTTCCGACAGGTCTTCGGTTGGCGGAAGTCGATACGCCTCATGAACCTCGGCCTGACGCATGGCTTCTTGAACGACGGTCGGGGACGCGTCATGTTCGAGGTCGATCGCGGGGCCGTCTTCAGCCACACGCAGGAGTCCGACAACCGCTTCGACGACCTTTTCCATGTGCAGGACGGCAACGACCTGGAAGCGTTCCAGTTCGGAAACTTCACCGATCCGCGGCTCGCGGCCCTGCGCAATCCGTCGGACCCGCTGTACGCGACGCTCGTCAGCCAGCCGTTCTACACGGTCAATGTGACCACCACCGCGCAACAGCACGGACGGGACGTCTTCCGAAACAAGTGCATGACCTGCCACAGTACGCCGAATGTGTTCAACAATCTCTCGAACGTGGAGCCGCTCGGCAACAACGCGCGGCCGGTCACCAACCCTGCGTTCGCCCCGGCCGTCGCCAGGCTGTTCAACGTCGGTATTTCGGAGAGGAACAAGCACGGCCTTCGATTCACCCGCGATCTGGGCAACGGGACCTTCGCGCCCATTGTCCTTCCGCTGGCGAACGAAGACGGAACGACGAACAATCACACGGTCAAGTTCGATATCGGGCTGGCCGGCATGACGGGGCGCACGGAGGACATCGGCCGTTTCAAGGTGCCGCAGCTGCGCAACGTCTCACAGAACGCCCCCTACTTCCACGACAACTCGGCGGCGACGCTCGACGAGGTCGTCGATTACTTCAACAGCACTCAGTACAACAATTCGAAGGACGGCCGGCTCTTCCCGATCAGTCTGACGAAAAGCGAGCGGAGCGATCTGATCGAGTTCCTGAAGATCCTCTGAGGTTGAACGCCGAAAGAGTTGAAAGACTCACTGCCCCGGCCGAGGCCACCGATATGCCGCCCGGCCGGGGCCGTGTCCCTTTGTACCCCTGCTGGCCAGCTCCCCGATCTCGAAGTGCTGCACGTGATGCGTCGAGTACAGTCGTGCGGTGACGGACGATAGTGGCGCCCGCGTCACCCTGGGCCGGCTCGTGACCGTGTCTTGCCGAATCCAAGAGCTCGAGTGCTTCTCGAAAGCATCCTACGCCACGGCTGCGATCTTTACGCACCTGATGACAACCCTTCTCACCGCCTGAAATCATGAACTCAGAGACGTCTCTGAATCGCCAAGTTCATCGCATTCGAAACCACCTCATCTCTGCCGCGGGCAGCTCCGATGTGCGTGACCGGCGGGCGATCGAGCAGGCCGTCGAGAGCGGTATGCTCGGCGACGCTGTACCCGAGGTCCCGAATCCGGCCCTTCAGCAGCTGACGAGCGCCATGGTCGACGATCCCGCGAAGAGCGACATCGGGGCCCTGCGGCTCGCCGGCTTCTCGGACGACGCAATCTTCGAGCTTGTGTTGACGGCCGCGACGGCGGCGGGCCACGCCCTCCTCGAGCAAGCCGTCCGCGCCCTCGACGAAACGAAAGAATGAGGCTCTCGAATGTCGAGCAAGGGCGCGGTGCGATCGGCAAGCTGAAGCTTTTCGCCGCATCCAGGGTGCTCGGGGATCGCGTGCCCGATGTCCTGCGCGTCCTCCTGTACCGTTCCGAGTTTTTCGGGCGCGACTTCGCACGGTATACGAATCAGCTGATGCGCGGCCCATCGGAGTGGACGGCAGGCGAACGGGAGCTGTTCGCCGCGTACGTGTCCAGGGTGAACACCTGCGCATTTTGCACGAGTCTTCACTGCACGATGGCTAGCAACGTCGTCGGCACGGAGGTAGTCGACGCCGTCCTGGCCGATTGGCGGACGGCTCCGGTGAGCCCACGGCTTCGCGCCGCGTTCGCGTTCCTCGAAAAGCTGATGAAGCAGCCTCGTCAGCTCGGCCCGGGCGACGTACGCGATGCCTTTGCCGCCGGGATAAGCGAAGCGGGTCTTTTGACCGTCGTGCACGTGTGCGTCAACTTCTCCATCATCAACCGTATCGCCGACGCGCTGGGCTTCGAGACCCCTTCGGCGACTACCGTGGCCCGCCTCGGCAACATCCTGCTCGGGCTGGGTTACAGGTTCTGAAGCGTCTACTGCGGTGCAGCCGAAACAGCGGTCAGGTGCGGGAGCGCAGCCTCTTGAACGGTCGCATGTCTACAGATCGCGGTGGTCGGCCCGTGCGAGATTCGGCGACGAAACACGTCGGATGAGGCGCCGGAGCGCGATCGCTGGTCGAGAACGCGTTCAGAAATGGGGACCAAGTGCCCCGGACTCCACCCACGCCCCGAGCAGGGCTCGCTCATCGTTCGTCATGTCAGTCTTGTTGAGGAGGGGCATGTTGCGCTGCCGGACGACGCGCTCCTCGATACGTTGTGCATAACGTTGCATCTGTTCGGCATTGTCGAGCGCGAGACCGCCGGCCGCGATTGGAAAGGCAGCTACCGTTGGTTGTTCCGAGTGGCAGCCGACGCAATGGCGGTCAACGATCGTGCGTACGGCGCTGTACGACGGTCCGATGCGCCTCCGGCCCGCCGCGAAAACTACAATGATCGAACCGAAGACGATGAGGAACGCGCTTACGGACCACCACCGGCGCGAATGCGTCAGCACGCTACAGCCCCAGCTCGTGCAGGATCGATTCCCTCAGGGACTGCGCCTGGGGACTGGACATCTTCCGGGGATGGCGCAGGGGTACGTCGAAGGTGGCCCGAATCGTCGTCGGACGCGTGGAAAGCACGACGACTTGGTCCGCCAGATGGATCGCCTCCTCGATGTCGTGGGTGATCAGGACGACGGTGTGTCGCTCCCTCTCGAGGATTCGCAACAGCTCCATTCGGAGTTTCAGGCTCGTGAGCGCGTCGAGCGCCGAAAAAGGCTCATCCATATAGAGGATGTCCGGCTTGACGACGAGAGCGCGTGCGACCTCGACGCGCTTCAGCATTCCACCGGACAGTTCGCGGGGATAGCTATTTTCGAAACCTTTCAGCCCGACGAGCGCGATGTAACGATCGGCCAGAGTCGCCTTCTCTGCTTCCGAGCCGTCGGTCAATCCGAACATCAGATTCTGTCGCACGGTTCGCCAGGGAAAGACCGAGCCGTGCTGGGAGATGAGGATTCCCTTGGGGCTCGGTCCGTTTCGGACGCCCCCGTCGATCAGGATGGCCCCACCATCGGGCCGCTCGAACCCGGCCAGAATCTTCACGAGAGTCGACTTGCCACAACCCGATGGCCCGACAATCGCGACGGTCTTGCCCTCGGCGATCGTCAACGAGATTCCGCCGAGGACCTGCAGCACGCCGTTGCCCGGAAGGTCAAAACTCTTCTGCAGGTCGGTGACGACTATCTTGTCCTGGGGCGCAGCCGCCCCGCGACGCACTATTTCGGAAATCCCCGTCGCCGTTTCTGCCGTACTCGATGCCACCATGGTTTCACCTTGCATAACGCCACCGGACGGATTTCACCCCCTCCAGCAGCCGCATGAGAACGTCCAGCAACAAGCCGATCATCCCGATGATGATCATGCCCGCTATGACGAGGTCATAACGATTCCCCGCGTTCCGCGCATCGATGATCATGAAGCCGAGACCCGAACGCAATGCGATCATTTCAGCAGCGACTACCACAAGCCATGCCACACCCAGGCTGATGCGCATCCCGACGACGATCTCCGGAAGGACTGCGGGGAATACAACCTGCAGGAACACTTTGGAAGGGGACACGCCGAAGTTTTCGGCCGCTTGCAAAAACCGCTGCTCGATCGTGTGCACTCCGGATGCCGTCTGCACGATCAGGGGAAATACGGATGAAATGAATATCAAAAAGATCGGCGAAGCATCGCCGATACCGAACCAAAGGATTGCGATCGGAATCCACGCAATCGGTGAGATGGGCCGCAGAATTTGAAAGACGGGGTTCAGGGTAACGTAAACCGCAGTGACCCGGCCCATCCACAACCCCAACGGAACGGCGACGAGGATGCTCAGGGTGAACCCCACTCCTACGCGAAGCAGCGACGCCCCGATGTGATCCCAGAGAGTGCCATCTGCGACGATCTCGCCAACCCCAGCGACGCCCCCCCATGGTGTCGGAACGATGGCGCTCCCACTTTGCCTGACTAGCGCCGACCACACCCCAAGGAGGATTCCGATCAATACGAGCGGCGGCACGATTCTCTTCAGCTGTTGCACGGCATCACACTCCTTGCTGGCGCCTTGCGACACGCCTCACGATCCTCACCACTCGCCAGCGCAGCCGGGCCCAAGGCGAGGTGAGCGCGTCCTCGACGATCACGGTCATCTGCCCATTCACGTGCGCCGTACATGCGAACTGGTACTCCGATGCCACGTCGAACGGCAGCCGGAACGTCTGGCCTGGCATGATCAACGTCGGCCCGAAAAGCTGCGGTACGTCGTCGCGATTCCTCAATACCAAGATGTCCCGGATGCCTAGAACGAGCCGGATCTCTTGCGGAAGGATATCGACGTTCTGGCCGGCCATGCGGCGCGCCCAGGTGCCCCTCGGTATCTCGAACAGCTCTTCGCGAGATTCGAACCGAATCGGGACGACGGAGGCCAACGTGATCGCACCGAGGGTCAGAACCGCGCCGACAAGCACCAAACTTCGGAGTCGAAACACTGTACTCATTTCGCGAGCAACAGTTTGATATCGTGTGATATCGACTCGGGCGGCCTACCAAACGGAACGAGGACGCGTAGCTTTCCCTCGCGATCGATGAGAAAGATCGACGAAGAATGGTGCACCTCGTAGCCGAGCTTTTTGCTCTCGGAGGCCGCTTTGGTCGCAAGGATTCCATACTCCCGCCTGACGGCCTTGAGGTGCTCGTCGTCGCCCGTGACGCCGAGGAAGCTCGGATGGAAAAACTGGAGGAACTCACGCAATCGATCGGCGGTGTCGCGCTCCGGATCAACGGTCACAAAGAGCACCTGTACCTCGGAAGCGGCAGGTCCGAGGTTCTTGAACACCTCCGACAGCCTCGCCAACGTAACCGGACAGATGCGCGGGCAATAACTGAACCCGAACGCGAGCACGACGACCTTCCCGCGCAGCTTGCTCAGAACGACGGGCGAGCCATGCGAGCCTTGCAGCACAAAATCCGGCGCCGCGCGCGGTGGTTCGAACACGCCGGATTCGAACGCGTTGCCATCGGCGCCAATCGCCGGCGAGGCGAGAAGCAATGTCAGCGTGGTCAACAGGGCGGCGACGCGTCTCACTGCGATTTCCTCCTTGTTAGGCGATCACGATCGGTGCGGGGGTGGCGGCTTTGGCAAATGATTCGTCGACATACTGCTCGTATGGCACCGGCTGTTTGAGGGTTCCCGCTTCCACCGAAAGCTGCATCAGCTCGTCGAACTCCGCCTTGATCATGCGCAGATCACCGTAGGTGACGCGGTCGCGCGGATTCTCCATCACGAACTTGATGATCTTGGGATCCTGGTTGAAAAACTTTCGCCCGGCCGCTATCTCAGCCGCTTTCTCGCGGTGCGGCTGCGCCTCGTCGAGCCAGGCGCCCGCGCCCAGGATTGTGTTCACGAGCTCCTGGACGAGACCTCGCTTTTCGGCGATCAGCTCCTCGCGGACCGTCAGCACGCAGCAGATGTAGTTGCGCCATTCGTCGCGCGTCATCCGTAATGGGATGGCGTAGCCTGCCTTTTCTGCGGCCGCCCCGAACGGCTCACCGGTGCAATAGGCATCGACGGCCTTGGCATAGAGCGCTGCCGGCATGTCCGGTGGCGGCATTTCGACGAGGTCGATGTCCTTCGTGGTCATGTTCTCCTGGTTCAACATCTTGCGGAGAAAGAGGAAATCCACCGCAAAGCGGCTCGGGATCGCAACTCGTTTACCGATCAAATCTTTGAATTTTCGATACGGCGAATCTTTAGCCACCATGATGACGGCGCCGGAGCGATGCCCGAGCGCGACGATTTTGATGGGAATCTTCTTCGTCGTCAGGTCCATGACGAGCGGGGCCAGCATGAATGCGGCCTGAATACGCCCCGCCATCAGCGACTCCTTGAGTTCCGGCCAGCCGCTGTACTTGCTGTACTCGAATAGCTCGCCGGAATGCCGACCTTGCTGTTGCGCGAGCATGCGCGACGCGCAGGCAATCGGCAGCGTGAGGTTGCAGGTGACGGGAAGCCCCCCTACCACGAGTGCAGTGCCTTCCTTCGAATGGGACCGACAGCCTTGCGTCGCGACAGCAGCCGCGGCGATCCCGGCGATGCCACGGGCGAGATCTCTCCTGTGAATGCCCTCACCCCTGCTGCGGCCAATCAACGGCGGTCGACTGTCGACCCATGGGCAGCAGAGCCAATTGGCGACGGCGACCGATCGCGCTTCTCGCATGCGCCCTTATTACCGCTAGTGCGAATGGGGCGCAAGGGCCCGAGCGCTGAACTGGCAATAAAAAGGCTTAGGCAATCCTTACGCCGCTTGTGCTCGTCCGTCGCGAGCGTGGGTGGTGCGGCATAATTGCCCGCATTGTTTTTCATGGTGGGTGTACCTATTTTGATACTACATATTTCTGTACCTTTTCAATACGCGTGAATAGCGTCAAGTTCGTGACGATCCGAATTGCACATCACATCGATTGTGCATTGGAATCAGGATTTGTATCGAAAAAGGCCTTTACAAACCGAGTTCGACCAGACTAGTTTGCGAATGGGGTCGGGCACTGGCATTTCAAGCGCGTCGAACGACCCAAGGACCTGGGAGTATTATTCATGAGGAATCCCGAAGTCGTCGTTATAGGTGGGGGCCCGGCGGGGAGCTCTTGCGCGATCCTGCTCGCGATGAGAGGTCACCGAGTCGTTTTGCTCGAGCGAGAGTCCTTTCCGCGCTTCATGATCGGCGAGTCATTGTTGCCGGCTGCCTGGGATCTCTGGGACCGCCTTGGAGTGCGCGATCGGATCGAGGACGCGGGCTATCCGGTCAAGCGTGGCGTGCTCTTCCGTATCGAGGATACCGAAGGCTTTCACGAGTTCCTGATCCGCACCGACGAATTCCCGCAGTACTTCGTGCGTCCATTTACATTTCACGTCGATCGAGCGCACTTCGACAGGATGCTTCTCACCCGCGCGCGCGAGGTTGGCGTCGATGTTCGTGAACGACATAACGTGAAGGACGTGATTTTCGACGGGAGCCGCGCCACCGGCGTCAGCTACCTGGATCCGGAAGGCCAAGCCTCTACGATCGAAGCGCCCGTTGTCGTTGACGCTTCAGGTCGCCGAACGCTGCTCGCTACGAAGCTAGGGCGCCGATACGCAAATCCAGACCTGGTCAAGGCGGCCTATTACGCTCACTTCGAAGGCGCCGGGCGCCGGCTGGCCGACGACGGTTCGACCGTCACGGACATTCATAGCACCGAGGGCGGCTGGATTTGGTACATCCCGCTCCGGCGCGACGTCGTGAGTGTAGGCGTCGTGCTCGACACGGCGTACGTGCAAGCAGCGCCTCGCGGGAGGGACGAGCTGTTTCGGCATGCCGTGCAGAATGACGATCAGATATCGGCGTGGCTCTCGGGTGCTCGGCAGTGTTTCGAGATCAAAGCAATCCCGTCCATTTCGTACCTCAGCCATTCGTTTGTCGGGGATGGATTTCTGATGGTGGGCGACGCAGCTATGTTCATCGATCCTATCTTCTCCGCTGGCGTCATGCTGGCGATGCGAGGCGCGGAATTCGCGGCGGAGGTCATCTCCCGCGGGCTCCGTTCAGGCGATGTCTCGTCCGAAACGTTCCTCCCGTATGAGAAGAGAATCCGGAAGCCGATCGCGAAAATGCACAAGATCATCACCAATTGGTACGACATCATGGCGAGTCGCGACAGAAACCACATTTTCAGGTTGTCTCAACAGGCGCCCTTGATGCGTGAGCAGCTCGTCGTGTTGCTGAGCGGCGGTTACGACAAGGCGGACATGGACGTCTTTTTGCGCGAGTCAAATTCCGCAGCGTTACCCGGGTGAGCCATGGAGTCGCAGTGGAAGAATACAGCAGAACTCTATGACCGTGCGCTCGCGTTTGCTGAGAAGCGCGCCGGGGCGATCCCAACGGGCCAAGCAGGTTTCAGCCGTGAGCGGTGGCGCGCCTTCGCCGAGTTTGGCTTCGCGGGTTTGTGCGTGCCGGAGGAGTACGGCGGCATGGGACTCAACGCGTTCAGCACCGCGCGCGTGATCGAGGCTTTGGGCCGAGGCTGTAGAGATGCAGGCTTCGTCTTCTCCATTTGCGCCCATCTATTTGCCGCCGTCATGCCGATCGCTGAGCACGCCTCGGCTCCGCTGAAGGGTAGGTTGCTCCGAGGGATGTGCCAGGGCGATTACATCGGCGCCAACGCGATTTCGGAAGCCGAAGCCGGTTCGGACGTATTCTCGCTCAAGACCCGAGCCGTTCGCGAGGGGGACAACTACGTGATCTCGGGGACGAAGAACTTCGTTACGAATGGTCCGATAGCCGATACCATCATCGTGTACGCCTCGACGAGCCCGGACCACGGCCATCTGGGAATTAGCGCATTTGCCGTGGAGACGACCACCCCGGGTCTTATGGTTGGCGAGCCGTTCGCGAAGACGGGACTCGCCGGCTCGTCCATCAGCTCCGTCTACTTTGACGACTGCCGCGTTTCCGTTGACAATCGCCTCGGAAACGAGGGTGAAGGGGCCGCCGTTTTTCGTCAGTCCATGGCCTGGGAACGTGCGTGCCTTTTCGCGGCGTTCGTCGGATCGATGGATCGTCAGTTGGACCGCGCGGTCACGTATGCCAAGCAAAGGAAGCAGTTTGGAAAGCCGATTGGAAGAAATCAAGCCGTATCTCACCGCATTGCGGACATGAAGGTCCGACTGGAGGCTGCGCGACTGCTTCTCTACCACGCGTGCTCGCTGAAGGATCGCGGCGAGGAAGCTTCGATGGCCATCTCCATCGCCAAGCTCGCCATCAGCGAAGCCGCGGTACAGTCCGGGTTGGACTCGATCCGGATTCATGGCGGATCAGGTGTCATTGCCGAAACCGGAGTCGGGCAAGATCTGGCGGACGCGATTCCTTCCACCATATTTTCGGGCACATCGGACATCCAGCGAGAGCTCATCGCCCGAGGGTTAGGGCTATGAATCTGGCGAATGTGCTTCGCCAGACGGCACATCGTTTCCCTACGGCGACGGCGGTGATTGGACCTGATCAGTCGGTCTCCTACGCGGAGCTCGACGCGATGGCTGATGCGGCGGCGACGGCGCTTGCGGCGCTTGGCGTGCGGCGCGGGGACAGGGTTGGGATCTGGTCGCATAAATCGGCGCGAACCGTCGCTGCGATGCAAGCGGTGCTTCGGATCGGGGCTGCGTATGTGCCCTGTGATCCGCTGAGCCCGCCCCTCAGGGTTCGCGGGATGCTGGAGGATTGTCGCGTCAAGGCGCTGGTGGCCCCCGAAGCGTGTGGCAAAGAGCTGCTAACGGGCGAGCTGTCATTGATTGGACTGCTGCCCATCGAGGCCATTTCTCCCGAAATGAGGACCGCGGCGCCGCCGCGTGAAACCGTGGGGATTCGCGCTTCGGCTGAGCCTTCAGCAGCCGATGACCTCGCATACATTCTCTACACCTCGGGCTCGACGGGCCGTCCGAAGGGCGTCTGCATCAGCCACCGAAATGCGCTGGCCTTCATCGAATGGGCAGTCACTGACGTGAATGCATCGTCGTCGGATCGTTTCGCCAATCACGCTCCATTTCATTTCGACCTCTCGGTTTTCGACCTTTACGTGGCATTTTCCGCGGGGGCTGCCGTTGCGATCGTTCCGGAGGACACGGCTTACCAACCGCGGCGCCTCGTCGAGTTCATCGAGAGACATCGGGTTTCAGTCTGGTACTCCGTTCCCTCGGCCCTGACGCTCATGATGCGCCAAGGAGAACTGTTGCATGCCGACGTCGGCTCGTTGCGAACGGTGGTGTTCGCGGGCGAGCCTTTTCCGATCAAGCATCTACGTGAGCTCAGGCGGCATTGGCCGCACGTGCGAATGCACAATTACTATGGGCCTACCGAGACCAACGTATGCACGGCCTACGAAGTGGGGTCGATTCCTGTCGATCAGGCCCATCCGGTTCCGATCGGCAAAGCAGCGTCGGGGGATCGCGTCCGCGCGGTTCTCCCGGATGGCTCGGAAGCCCGGCCAGACGAGCTCGGGGAGCTCTTGGTATCAGGGCCTACCGTGATGCTAGGCTATTGGGGTCATCCTCCGCAGGGTGACCGACCGTATGCGACGGGTGATCTCGTCAAGCGGGATCGGGATGGCAATTACGTCTACTGCGGCCGCCGTGATCACATGGTCAAGGTTCGTGGGCACCGCGTGGAGCTCGGCGACGTCGAGGCAACGTTGACATCCCACGCGCGCCTCCGGGATGTAGCGGTCGTCGTCGACGGGGAAGGGATCGAGGCCCGACTCGTCGCGTTCATTGTCTGCGACGGCGAACCACCCTCGCTGCTCGAACTCAAGCGACACTGTGCGGAGCATCTCCCGCGCTACATGATCGTTGATCGCGTGGAGCGCCTTCGTGAACTGCCGCGTACCCGAAATGGCAAGGTCGACCGGTTGTCGCTCTCTCAAATCCTGACCTCACAGCAACGTGCATAGCATCCAGCCAAGGACCTCAACATGAACACCACCGAGTTCGCGAATCAGCTCAAGGCCTTCATTGTTCAAGAACTCTTGGACGGAAAGGAAGCGGGCATCGACGGCTCCACGCCGCTTTTGAAATGGGGGGTCATCGACTCGCTTTCGCTCGTCAAGGTGCTGTCGTTCATCGACGAGCGATTTGGTATCGACGTGCCGCCAGCTGAGGTCGACGCGGCCAATTTCGAGAACCTAACGGCGATCGCTCGGCTATTGACCCGACTCAGTGCGCCCCCGACGAAGACGTCGAGCTTCGTCCGTCACGGAGATGAAGCTCAGGTCGACGACGCAGCGGGTGCTGAGCGCCGCCGCTAGCTAGCTGTGCCGCAGCGAAGCCTATTTTCGAAAAAGCCGGTTCATGTCCCATCCCATACTCGATTGCATCGATATCCACGCTCATGGGTTTCCTGAACGGTACCTGCGAGCGATTGCGGCACGCTACCCCGACAAGGTTCAATTGGCCGAGGAAACCGGAAGAGACCTGATCGCGCGCTGGACGGGCGCGCCGCTGCCCGCTTGGAATGCCGATGTTCGCGTTCGCGAGATGGCACGCGATGGGGTTGCGATCGAAATACTCTCCGCGCCCACGATTTATGCCTGGCTCGACGAGGACACTCGCGGCTTTTGCGCGGAGCTGAACGACTTTCAGGCATCCATGGCGCGGGACCGACCCGACAAGTTTCGGTCCTTTCTGCATCTTCCCGTTCACGAGCCCGACGCGGCGATTCGCGAGCTCGACCGATGGCGCAATCGTTCGGAGGTCGCCGGGGTCGTGTTCGGCTCCAACATGGGGGGCATCTATCCGGGCGACGCAAAGCTGCTCCCGATCTGGGACGCGATCCGAGCGCTCGATCTACCGGTGTTTGTTCACCCGGTAACGCCGGCAGCGTGCTTCGGGCCGGTCGTGTCCCCGATTGTTCTTTTCCCATGCGATACGACCCTCGCGGCTACGTCGATTATCTACGCCGGAATTTTTGACAAGTTCCCCGGCATCAGAATCATCCTCTCGCACTACGGTGGGGCTCTCCCGTTTCTCGCGGCACGACTGGACATGGCCGTCGATATCCCCGGGTTTCCACCCAGGCATGGGCAGGACCTTCGCGATCGGCCGAGCCAATACGTGCGCCATTTCTATTTCGATACTGCCCAGGGCTTTCATCGCGCGGCATTCGAGTGTGCGTGCACCGTGGTGGGGCTCGAGCACATCCTCTACGGCTCCGACCAATTCTTCGTGGGAAGCACCTGGCGAGCCAGGCTCAATGGCTTCCTCGGCGAGCTGAACTTGAGCCCGAATCAGCTCTCAGCCATCGTGCGGGGAAACGCTCAAAGGACGTTTCGATGTTTCTGAATCCGTTCTTGCAGCACCGCGTCCAGCAGAGCGGAGGCCGATGCTACGTCGACGAGATAGCTGGCCATCCCACGCACCTCATTGAAGGTGGGAAAGGCGACGCCGTCCTCCTCTGGATCCCGGCCTTCGGAGATCCAGCCTCGAACTTCATCGCGCCAATGTTGGCGCTCAGTACGAAGCTTCTGGGTCGGGCCACTATCGTCGCAGCCGATCCTCCTGGGTTTGGAAATTCTCCGGCGAAAGGGGGAGTGCCCGGTTTTCGTGAAGCGTGCATCTGGGCGGGCCACCTCATCGAACGACTTGCTCGCGGGGGTAGGCGGATCGTCGTTTCCGGCAATAGCTCCGGGGCTGCGCTCGCCATCGGAGGTGCCGTTCGTAGGCCGGCCAGTGTCGTGGGCGCCATCCTTGTTTGCTGGCCCGACTGGCGCTTCGGTCGAATGCCCCGCAGCGACGAGCTGTGCCCAACCGATCTCGCGTCCCTGCGTAGATTACTGGAGCGCAGCTGGCACGCTCCGCCCCAAATTCCCGCCGCAATGGCAAGAATTTTGATTCACCGTCTCTCGCATCCGGACTACCGCAAACACGTCGATTCCTTCGATGCTCACGAGGGATCTGCACAGCTCCAGCACTACGAGGGACCGCTCGCATTCATCGGCGGCCGTTCGGATGGGCTTGTGCCGCCCCGCGTGCTCGAGGCGAGCGCGGAGGCGCGCCCCGACTCGATTCTACGTTGGATAGACGCGTGCGGGCACTATCCCCACCGAGAACGCTGCAAGCAGCTCGTCGACTTGCTCGCGGAGCTGACCCAAGGATTTCTCGATCCTTTCAGCAGCAACTCATCGGAGGGTTCGGCATACGCATGACGTGCATACACGAATGAAGATGAGAGGACCTCCATCCGGAAACACTTTGGAGCGAAGAAGCTACCCGAAGGGCTGCGGCGAACTCGAGGAGTGCACCATTCCTTCCACCACACCTGCGGAGCCGGGCGCATACAACGCGTCGAGCATCTCAGGGCCGACTTGGACCAGCTGGAACGAAATCCTCGCTGTCGTTCTCTATCCAGCCTACCTCAAGCGCACCGTGGGCATGGCCTTCGTGGTGGGAACGATCCTATTCGCCATCAATCACCTCGATGCAGTGGTGAACGGCCAAGCAGGATGGCAGGTCTGGCTGAAAGGGATGATCACCTACTTGGTGCCTTTTTTCGTTTCGAATTGGGGTGTTCTCACGGCGTGCAGACGTCGACCCGTCGGTGCCGGCGGCATAAAACGGCTCGATGGAAAAGCGGGTGACCGGTCCAAGGGCCAGAGCGACGTTCACGTTGGAGCTTGAGCGCACGAAAAGCTGGAAGTCCGCGTCGCCCGGCGGTTCCACGCTTGCGTCATCTGCGCGACCAAAGGAAGAGCGGCGCTCCAGTTTCTAGAGTGGCGGGCAAGTATGTCGTGCATAGGCCCACAGCAGGGTCACCAGGAGCGTCTCGCTGTCGGTCGTGTCAACCCCACTGGCTATTCGATGACCGAAAGCGATTGGTTCCACACCGCTCGAATTCTGCAGACCCACGCGTTGCGGGGGCCGGTCGCGGTATTGCTCGACGCCGCCTATTGCGCGTATGCACCGCACGGAATCGTTCGGGCCCTTGGGGCGCTCGAGCCCCTATTGGACAAGCTCGTTGTGCTCGTCGCCTGGAGCGCATCCAAGACGTTTACGCAATATGGGCTGCGCGTTGGATGCCTGGCAGGCGTGGTGCCGGAGTGGGGCGAGCGCCAACGCTGGCAGCGGGCGCTCGGATATGCATGTCGGGGCACCTGGTCGACCTGCAACAGGGGAGGCATGGCGGCGGTAACCCGGCTACTCGTCGACCCCGAGTTTTCGACCCGAGTGTCCGTCGAACGGGGGGCGATCCTGGATCGACTGGGCGGGCGCGTTTCCGTCTTCAACGAATTGGCGCGCGCGGCAGGGCTTCGCTTTCCACGCTATGACGGCGGCTTCTTCGTTACCGTGTTCAATGACGATCCGAGCAGAACCGCCGCTAAAATGAGGGCCGACGGCGTGTACGTCGTGCCGCTCGAGGAGGGCCTACGAATCGCTCTCTGCTCGATCGCTACTGCCGATGTGCCGAAGGTCGTCCAAGCGCTGGTTCGAGCATCCTCGACCTGAGGTGTGCCGGCGCGGCGCCAAACCCGTCAAACGGCGACTTCGGCAGTCACCTGCGTTCCGTTCCTGCCGGTCGAGATGTCGAAGCGGTCGGCCAAGCGCTGGCTTCCCGATAGCCCGCGGCCGAGTCCCGTCTTGCTCTGGTATCGGCCGGAAAGCACCCTGTCGAGATGGGGGATTCCTGGTCCTTGATCCGACGCGCGAATCACCACCTTTTTGCCGCTTCCTGCGACCGGTACGATTTCGATCGTGCCCCGCTCCGCGTAAAGGACGATATTGCGCGCAAGCTCACTGACGATAGTCGCCACCTTCTGCATCGCGAAGGGCTGTGCGCCCAAGCGACCGCAGATGCGGCGAGCCTCCGATCTTGCCTTGCTCACGTCCGTTTCCGTCACGACGCTCATCGAGCATGCATCGGGTCGCAGCGATTCACTTCCGCAGAAGCGCGAGATTTCACGGAGCGCCTCGTCGCGCGAAATGGGCGAGACGAACAGCTCGACACCACGACGAAGGGTGGCACTGCAGAGGCGAAGTTCCTTACGCGTGACCTTGTTACTCGCCAGACCGCTCTCTCGCAGCGCACGCAGCACCAGGGCTCGGGCGTTGACCGCTGAAATGTAGCGCTTCAACAGTTCAATGAGGTTTTCGACCTCCGCATTCTCCACGCGTTCACCCTACTCGTAGCATCGGAAATGATGGCGGCCGGTTCATGGATGACCCCCGAAGACAGTGAGCCCGCCGCAGCTGGTCTCGGTGCACACCTCCTCCGCCGAAGCCCCCCTCCGGACAGCGAGGTGAACCGGATTTGCGACGGATCTCACGGTGGAGCCGAGACCAAACTTTAGCGCCAGAGCGCCACGCCCCAAAGCAACGGCCGTACCCGTTCGATGCCTCCATCGTCCGATTGCAATCGGGCGGCAAGTATGCCGCGGCCGAGCGTACGTTGAAATCAACGGATTCGTGCTCGCGTTGGGCGCTTAGTTTCGGCGCGCCCTTTCGAAGGAGAATCGGCGGGCGGCAAATGCTTCCAGTGTTGCGACGTCGCACCACCTGGCCCCACGACGACGGAGACGGGCCTCTCAGTCGTGACTGTGGGGTCCGTGTCGGCGACATCACGCTCGAGCGTCGCCACGTGCGTCGCAAGCAGGCGCGCGACCACTTCCGCCTGTTCACAGAGGCTTCGCGCGGTGTCGAGCAGTACCCGCGCTTCGCCATGTTCGAGCGCCGTGAGCTGCTCGGTGTCCCGGAGCAGAAGGCGATGGTCCACGACGTTCTTCAGACTGCGGAGTTGTTTCGAAAAGGCGAGTGTTCGTGCGCGAGGGCGGCCCTTCGTTGGCTGCACGAGCCTCTGCGTCACCTCGGTGCGAAGCCTTTGAACGGACCACCTCTCCCCTTCCACGCGGCCGAGCAAGTAATCCTGCAGCCCGGTTTCGAGATTGAGAACTTCTTGCAAGTGGCTCTGGCTGACATTCTGCATTTGCAAGAGGTCCGGACGGCGTCGCGAGAGCAAGTACATGGAGACGGCGCGCGAAAGCGTCGACGCCCTGAACGGCAAGTCGGGATGCCGTTGCAGCTTTCGGAACGACGTATCCTTGCGATGCCGCGCGTGCCATCGCACGACGTTTCCCCCGTAGAGCCTCTCCAAAATGAGCTCTCCCACGCGCAGCATGAGCTCGATACCCTTCACATAGTAGAGCTCGCGCAACTCGTGCACGAGACCACTGATGTCCTGTCGCGTCCCCACCGTCTCGAGCGCTGTGTCACTTATCGTGCCCCTGCGGACCATCGTACGTTCGTCAAGGGGCACAGAGGATGCCGGCTCACAGCCCGTCAGGATTCGCCACGTTACGGTCGCGCCGCCGCGACGAGTGGTCACTTCCGGCCAAGCCGTGGTCGAATTCGACCATCGTCGTTTCACCGCCGCGTTTTTCCGAGCGTGGTTATGACTGCGTTTGCAAGCAGTGGGCAGGGCGTACTCTCGAACGGGGCGCCGCGCTGTGAGGCGATCATGCCCAACATTTCAACACTGAACTGTTTCGGGTACCCTCACCGTAATGTCTTAGTGCCGTCACCTGGCAGTTGTTCTCACCGTGATCGCCGTCCTTCGAGCAACGCTCCGATGACGATCTGGTTCGTGAGCCTGCTTTTTCCAGCGTCCACCCAGAATAGATATCGTCAATGGCAATTGTTAACGCGAACCGGTTACCTCCGCGAGATCTACGGGAGCGGGTTGACCAACCCGCGGATGGGCTCCGGCGGAAACGACCGGATCTGAAGCAGCATGGGATCATTGTGGTCGTGACATTGCGACGGGTGCGGCTCTTATCGCGCGGCGCCGTGAGCTGGGCGTGTCAGTTTTCGAGCGACGGCCGAGGTAAGTATACTTACCTCGGAATGGCGCGAGAAACACTCTCGGTGGTTCCCGCACGCGTACGCAACTTGTCGTAGGGGTCTGCGCCGTTCCGGAACCCTGCTCAAAGAGAGCCACACCCCATTGCGACTGCGTGTGCGTGCTTGAAAACTCGGGTCTCCCACGCATATCCTTTCCGTCCTAAGCACCCGGGCGAGGAGGTCCACATGTCCATTCTGATCCCGCAGACCGCTGCCGCTCATCCCACGGCCAACACAGCACTCGAGTCGGATCTGGCGGCGCTCGAAGCAAAAAAACAAACCTGGGTGACGCTCCCAGTCGTGAAGAAGATCGAGCTGCTGGAAGAGGTCAAGCGACGGAGCGCCATGGTGGCGGAGCGATGGGTCGATGCGGCTGTGCGCGCCAAGGGAATCCCGGAGGATTCGGCGCTGGCCGGCGAGGAATGGTCGTCGGGACCTTGGGCCTTGCTCTACGGACTGAGCCGATACATCCGAACGCTCCGCGATGTCGCGCAGTACGGGCGTCCCCGGATCAAGCGGAGCGCCGTGCATCGAGCGAAGAACGGCCAAGTCGTCGTCGATGTTTTCCCTTCCTCCATCTACGACCGTCTCCTTCTGAGCGGCGTCAGTGCCGAGGTGTGGATGGATCCGAGCGTCACGCCGGAGAACCTCGACGATCACCTGGGGTCGTTCTACCGCGACCCGAATCCGGTTGGAAAAGTGGTCCTCGTCCTCGGCGCGGGAAACATCGCGTCGATCGCGCCGCTCGACGTGCTGCACAAGCTCATCAACGAAGGACACGTTTGCCTGCTCAAGATGAACCCGGTCAACGAATACGTGGGACCATTCTTGGAAGAGGCATTCCAGCCCCTGATCGCGCAAGGGTTCGTTCGTATCGGCTATGGCGGGGGCGACGTGGGTGCTTGGCTATGCGAGCACAAGCTCGTCCAAGAGATCCACGTGACCGGGAGCGCTCGCACGCACGATGCCATCGTCTTCGGCACGGGGCCCGATGCCGACGCGCGCAAAGCAAGGAATCAGCCGAAGAACAAGCGCCGCGTCACCAGCGAGCTCGGCAACGTCAGCCCGGTCATCGTGGTTCCCGGACCGTGGACGGCCGCCGATCTTCAGTTCCAGGCCGAGCACATCGCGACCATGAAGATGCACAACGCAGGCTTCAACTGCATCGCCGCGCAGGTGCTCGTCTTGCCCGAGTCTTGGGACCAATCGCAGGCGCTCGTCGATGCGGTCAAGCGCACGCTGCGCTCGCTTCCCAATCGGAAGGCTTATTATCCGGGAGCAAGCCAACGTCAGAAGAATGCAGTGAAGGCGCATCCCGAAGCCGAGCTCATCGACGCCAATGGCGAGGGGGTACCGCGCACGTTGGTACCGAGCGTCGCCGCCAATCGGCGCGACGACTTTTGTTTTCGCGAAGAAGCGTTCAGCGGGGTGTTGAGCGAGACGCGCCTTGCCGGAAACGACGCCCGTACATTTTTGCACAACGCAGTCTCATTCTGCAACGAATCGCTGTGGGGAACTCTCGGCGCCAACCTGCTCATCCATCCTTCGACGATGAAGGAACTGGGAGGCGTTTTCGACGACGCCCTCGTCGACCTGCGCTACGGGTGCATCGCCATCAACGCCTGGACGGGCCTCGGTTTCCTTCTGACGCAAACAACGTGGGGAGCGTTCCCAGGCCACCCGGCGAACGACATCCAAAGCGGCAGTGGCACGGTGCACAACGCGTTTCTCTTCGATCGCGCGCAGAAGAGCGTCGTGCGCGCCCCTTTCTATCCGTTCCCGCGCGGCGTCGCACATGGTCATCCAGCCATCCTTCCCAAGCCTCCGTGGTTCGTGACCAACAAGCAAGCCGACGCAGTCGCACGCAAGCTGACCTATTTCGAACAGAACCCGAGCCCTCTCCGGCTGCCCAGTATCTTCGCGTCCGCGCTGCGCGGTTGATGACCCATTCTCGCTGGTCATCGCAGGCGCACGGAGATCGTGGTGCAACTCACCGAAATCGCGTCGACGAAGGCCCCGCTGCGGCCCACGAATCCGTCCACCGCGCCGCTTGCACTGCACGAGCGGGAAAACGCGGTCACCGTGCTACCCACGACGCCCGCCGAAAGCACCGATACCGGCGCCTGCACCACCAATTTGCGCGATGCATCCACGGTGATCGGTGCACACGCGATCGCGATCTGCTTCAGATTTTCCGAGTAGGGGGGCGGCGCCCAGGTCGTGCCCGTCAGTGACGCAACGACCGTCCCCGGAGGGCACTTCAAAGAGAACGGGGGCGGGGGCGGATCGATGTTGCCCCCCACTTGCGGCAACTGGCTGGTGGCGACGACATCGACGCGAT
>Ga0137374_10001509_pt1 | contig 26563 bp, 26 predicted proteins | sample SagtaG_20_FD_104811 | JGI IMG/M metagenome (GOLD analysis project Ga0137374, IMG submission 104811) | Vadose zone soil microbial communities from Sagehorn Ranch, Mendocino, California, USA - Sage1_R_100_16 metaG | ecosystem: Environmental > Terrestrial > Soil > Vadose zone | place: USA... | reverse complement strand
TGGTCGCGGCGGGTGACGAGCTCGGGCCGCTGCTCGTACACGGTCGCCCACGTGGTGTCGGCGAGCCGCAGCCAGTCACCGGCCAGCCCCATGACCTGCTGGCCGAGACGGGCAAGGTTGGGGTCGGCCGAGTGGCGAAACGGCAGCATGGACACGATCTGCTCGCCCAAGGCGGGCAGCCGCCAGGCGGCCAGATGGGTGATCCGGTCGGGATGGCCGGCGACCCCCCGGGAGAGGCTGCCGACCAGCACGTACAGCGGTAGGGCAGGCCGGGCATCCGTCCCGTCGTCGCTGGCGGCCCGCTCGGCCTCAGCCTGCCCGGCGGCCGGGGGCAGTTGTCCGGCCAGCGGCTGGTTGTACCAGGCGACCAGCCCAAGCAGGCCGAGGAACCGCTCGCTCGGCAGGCCCTGGGCGACCATGGCGTCGGCTAGGGCGGCCGCAGTAGCCGGGTACTCGAACGCGATCGGCTCGGGCAGCACCACGGTCACGCCCAACAGCACCACGCCACCGCCACGCCCGCCGCCCTGGCCGGCCACGGGGTGTAGCCGGCCAGCAAGGGCCTGGGCGGCCGCGATGTCGGCGGGCCAGGCCTGCTCGAGACCCAGCCAGCCGACCGCGTCGGCCCGGTCTGGCCCGGCTTGGCGTAGCACGACCGCCCCCAGCCACGGGGTGTCGGCGGCGCGGGGCGCGTCCGCGTGCACGACCAGGCAGCCGGCCTCGCGGGAGGCGTAGGCGACCGGTGGGTGCAGCGGCTGCCCGGGGGCGTCCAGGGTGCCGGCCGCCGCCCGCTCGTACCACTCCACCAGTCGCCCAAGGAGCCCGAACATCCCGTCTGCGGGCGCCCATTCGGTGGTCGGCGCCTGGTATAGGCACAGCAGCCGTCCCCACTGCACATGGGGGGCGCCAGCGAACCGGCGGTGGGGCACGATCACCGTTGGCAGGCGGAACGGGAAGTCGCTCGGAATCCAAACGGTGACGCGCTCGCGTGGCCGAAGCCGCAACCCGCCGGGGGCGTGCGGCACCCCGGTGCAGTCCAACGACAGCTCCACCTCGAGCTGGCCGGAGATCCCTGGCCCGGGCGCGACCTGCAGGAGCTCGACCGTCCCGTCGGACGCGGCCGCGACCTGCGCGAGCTGCTCCAGCGCGTGCTGCTGGCCGACCGTGCGGCCACCCGCCGGTGGCATTCGCTAGCGGCGGCCGAAGCCGACCGGGACGGCGGGCGCGGCGTCAGTTCTGCGGGCGGCCTGGACGGCCTGCTGCGCGCGGCCCAACCCAAAAGCCTCCTCCGCGGGGGCCCGCCCGGGCGGCCGGGGCCGACGAGGTCGACGGGCAAGGCCCACGCCGACGCCGACGCCGATCGCGCCGGCCAGCCCCAGGGTCGTGAGCAAGCGTGCCCGTCGGGGGGTGAGGCGCATCGCGCGGTCGCCCCACCCGGCGGCCGCCAGGTCCTCGCTCAGGTCGGCCTCCAGGTCCTCGACGGGCACCAGCACCAGCCCCTCGCCGGCGACCAAGCCGAACACGATCGGCCGCGGGGCGTCGGTGCTTGGGTACTCGGCCGTGCAGAGCAGCGGGTCGGCGACGATCTCCTCGTAGCGGGCCTTGGCCTTGGCATGCGGCGGGTTGTCGCCGGGCTGGTTGCTGGCCGGGATCGGCCGGGAGCTGGCCACGATCCGGGCGCCGTCGCCGCCGTGCTGTTCGAGGTCGTCCAGCAGGTCGCGGTGCAGCTCCTCCTCACCCGTCGGTGAGGTCGTGTACATGACCTTCTTCGAGCAGTGGTGGGGGGCGAGCAGCACGTCCCACGCCAGCCGCTCAGGCCGCTCCGGCGCGGTAAGGTCGAAGATCTTGCGGAGCGTCGCATAGCCGAGATCACCGAACAGCAGCACATGGCCCCCGGTGGCGCCGTCGCCGTCGCCGTCGCGCAGGGTGAGCTGCATGGCCAGGGAGGTGTCGTTGCGGGCGGCGGCGCAGTCGTCTTTGAACGGGGCGTGCACGAACGCTTCGAACGCCGCGCTCACGTCCTCGCCGTCCAGCGAGGCGATCGTCTCGCCGGGGTAGGTGAAGTACTCGTCGGGCAACTCCGCGTAGGGGTGCTGGTCACGGTCGGTGTCGTAGCCGATGATGCGGATGCGGTCGCCGCTGGCCGGCTCGGCGCCTGCCTCGACCGCCTCCAGCGTCGCCGTGACCCGCCGCTCAGCCTCGGCCTGGAAGGCCTGGGCGTCCTCGCACAGCTCCACCTCGTCCTCCAGGTACTCCCGCCACAGCCGCGGGGTCGCCCACAGCTCGCCGATCTGGACGCGGTCGAGCAGCTCGGCGAACCCCAGGCAGTGGTCGGCGTCGGCGTGGGTGAGGGCGAACACCGCCAGGTACGGCTCGCCGCCGCGGGTCGGCAGGGCCTCGACGAGCCGGTCGACCACCGGGACGACCACCGCGTCGTCCTCGTCCGCGCTGGCCATGTCATGCAGGTCAACCTGAAGGACATGCTCGTCGTCGACCACCACCGTGGTCGAGTCGCCAGTGCCGACCGGCCAGAACACCACACCCCGCTCGGGCAAGCTCGTGTTCGTCACGCTCTGCTCCTTCAACAGCCGTACCAGCTCCGACCCGGTCGGGTCCGGAGGGGGAAGGTCACCGGCGGCCCGGCCGACTGAGGGGGGATCAGCAGCGTGCCGCCGACTCAGCGTACCCGGTGACTGGGACAGCCCGAGCTGCTCTGGGATCTCGACGGCGGGAATCGCCTCTGTGGCGTCGTCCTTGCCGGACACGGCCAGGACGCCGTCACCGAGGTACTCCACCACCGCACCTTTATGGGCGAGCCGCCGAGCCTCGATGATGTCGAAGACCTGACCGTCGGCGGTCGAGCCGACGATATCGGTAAACAGGACAAGACTCGTTTCTGGCGGTTCGCGGAACGCCTTCGCATACCGCTCCGGGGAACCGAGTCCAAGCTCCGGCGGTGGCATGGTCTTGCTGCCCGAACCGCCGGTTGCCGCCCGGTCATTGACGGGTGTTGGTGGGGCAGTGGATGACTGTGGCTGCTGCTCCGTCTCGAGGCGTCGTGCAACCGCCTCGTTGAGGGCATCGGCTGCCTGGCGGAGACGGTCGTCGATGGTCATCGCGATCCTCCCTCGACGTCGTCCCCCAGCCATCTGGCGAGGGTCTTCCGGGCGTAGTGGAAGCGCGACTTGACCGTCCCCACGGGGATCTCGAGGATCTCAGCGATCGCGGCTTCGCTCAGGTCGGATTGGAAGCGCAACACGACGACCTCGGCCTGGCCGCGCGGGAGCCGCCGGATGGCGTCCCACAACTCGGCATGCTCGGTCGGCAGTTCGACCTGCTCATCGCCAGCCAACGGCGCCTGCTGGGCCAGCAGGCGCGCCTCACGGAGGCGGCGGCTCCGCCATCGCCGCTGCCCATTGACCGCGACCCGGCGGACCCAGGCGCCGGGTTTGTCGAGGCGCCCCACTCGAGACCAGCGGGACTGGGCTGCCGCGAACGCGTCCTGGGCGAAGTCCTCGGCGGCGTACCAGTCTCCCGTGAGCCCGTAGAGCAATGCGACCACAAGCCTCCGCTCCCGCTTCATGAACTCCTCGAACGGTTCCACCGTGTCCGGCGTCGGCGGGCTGGCAGCTCCGTCGACCAGTGCCGCGGCGGTACGGCCGTCCTCGAGGTTGGAACGCACCTCCCGACCAGTAACATCCTCGGGCGGCTCACCAGGTTCAGTTGCAGACCGGCCGTGGGTGCCTGGGACCGTGCCGACCGTGGAGCTTTGCCGGTCCTCACCGGGGGCTGGCGCCGGGTGCTGAGGCGACAGGTCAGGTCGCGGCACGACGCCGTTCCCCGGTAGCCGGTTCCCCGTCGGACGTCAGCGGGATGCGAATGGTCAGGGTTGCACCGTCGGCGCGTCGGTCGACCAGCGAGGCCCCGGGCGGCAGCGCGGTCACGGTGGCGACGATCGTCGCGCGTCGCTCTTGCTCGTGGGCCGTCTCAGCCCGACCCTTCAGGTACGTCTCTGCAAGCCGAAACGGGCACATGCTCGGGATGCTGAGCCGTCGCGAACGCCAGCCGATCCAGCCAAGCGCGCCCAGCGCACTACTGGCCAGTGCACCGACCGCCACGGGCTCCACGCTCACCCACATTCCTCCGCCCATGACCGCGCCACCCCAATGGTGGCACTTGCCAGTCACAAGACATGAGCGGCCCCAGGGGTTCAACTCCTCGAGATTGCCGACTAACCCCCTAAGGGGCGTGCAGCCCGTCGCTGACGTAACTGTTCGTTCCGATGTTCTCCACGGCCGGAATCTGGCGGGGAGGCCTTCGCCCGTGATGGGGGGCTCATGAGCGAGGCCTGGGACTTGGGGTGGCGCCGCTGGTTGGACTCGCGCGGGGTTCCCGAAAGCACGCTGGCAGCGGTTCCGCAGCCAGTCGACGAACCGATGTACGACGTTGCTTCTACGATTGCAAGCAGATGCAGTCATATGCAGAAGCGACGCCCTTGGTCTTGCACGCGGTGCCCAGCATTCGGCAGGAATCATCCCAGCCCCCTACCCAAGCCTGGCGTTACGTGCAACGCCGAGATAGATGGGGTCACCTCATGGAGCTACGTCGCTGGGTACTGCCGCCATTTCCGCCATTCGAGGTGACTCGCGCAAGGTAGTGCCACATGCGATCAGAGTGCAGCAGCATGCAGTAGCACATACCATCAGTCGTGAATCGGCCTTGGCCGCCGCGCATAGGCTCCGGCCGATGCCAACGCGCGTCGGGTAGCAGGGGGCGTGGCTCCTGGCAGAGGTTGAGCTGGGGAGCGTACAGCGATCTCCTGGAGAAGCGGCGCCGAACCGTTGACGATACTGTCCGGGGGGGTAGTATACTCCCCCGTAGATCGTGGGACCTGACCAGTCCTACAGCACAGCACCGAGGAGAAGCCACATGGCGATCATGCCAATCCGCGCCGCGAGCGGACCGATCCGCGCCAGGCGCCGGCCTACCACCCCACCACTGCCAGGCCGGCCCGGTTGAGTCTGGCCACGAGCGAGGTTCCGGCCTCGTACATCTCGCGGTGTCGACGCGTCGCGGCGCCGTGACGGCACTTCACTTCAAGCAACGCACTCTTCCGGCCCCACGCCGCATTAGCCCGTCCAGTCACGCAACCCGCAGAGCGATCAAGGAGGCTCCATCGTGGCAACCGACAACCAAGTGATGCTGGTCGGCAACCTGACCGACGACCCTGAGCTGCGCTTCACCCCCAACGGCGCCGCCGTCGCCAACTTCCGCCTCGCGGTCACCCCCCGGATGCGCGAGGGCGACACCTGGAAAGACGGCGAGACCTCGTTCTTCCGGGTCAACGTGTGGCGCCAGACGGCCGAGAACGTCGTTCCCGCGCGGTTTCCGGGCAGGCCGGAACTCGTTCCGGTGCCGTGAAGGGCAAGGCATGCAGCTCAGCGGGGTGACCGCCTGGTGGTGGCCGCGCAGGCCACTGGGTCCGATTTGCGTCGGCGACCCTGTGACCTTTAGGGTTCCGGCCTGCCCGGAGAATCTCCGGAGCAGCCGGAGACCCTCAGGCCCTGTCGAGGTGACGCAGCGTGAGCGACCGCCGGGGCCTTCGGCTGGTCACGGGCGGCCCCAGCACCGACCAGGCCGCCGCGCTGTTCGCCGAGATGCTGGAGGGCTTCACCAACTTCCAGACCGCGCGGGGCCGCAACCCCGACAGCATCGCCAAGCAGCTGTCGACGCTGACCGGGCTGGCCGCGTGGGCCAAGGCCTGGCCATGGCAGTGGACCCCCGAGCTCATCGACGCCTGGTCGGCATACCTGAAGGGCGAGCGCAAGCTGGCGCGCAGCACCCTGCGGGGCCGCCAAGGCGCGGCCCGGCTGTTCATGTCGTACCTGGTCAACCCGGCCTACTCGTGGACGACCAGGTGTCGGGAGCTGTTCGGGGTCGCGCTGATGCAGGTCTGCTTCGACTGGAACACCACCCGGCACCTGGAGGCCTACGAGGGCACCCCGGAGCGCCGGCCGCTGGACGACGACGAGAAGCAGCGGCTGTTTGCGGCCGCCGACGCTCGGGTGGAGGCCGCAAGGGCCTCCAGCGACAAGGGGCTGGTGACCTGCTGGCGGGATGCGACCATGATCAAGCTGCTGTACGGCAGCGGGTGTCGGATCTCGGAGCTGGTCGCCTTGGAGCTGGCGGACCTGCACCGCCATCCGGTCGCGCCCGAGTTCGGCCGCTACGCGGTCGTCCATGTGCGCCTCGGCAAGGCCTCCCCGGGTGGTGGCCCCCGCCGGCGGGCGGTGCAGATGGTGCTGCCCTGGGTGGTGGAGGCGCTGGGCCAGTACGTGCAGTGGGTGCGGCCCGAGCTGCCCGCCGGGCCGTGGCTGTTCCCGTCGGAGCGGCTGGACCGCCACGGCCGAGCGCATCCGGTCAGCGACGTGCACCTGCGGCGGGTGTTCCGGGAGGTCTGCCAGGCCGCCGGGCTGGACGAGCTGGTCGTGCCGCATGTGCTGCGGCACACCTATTTCACCGACATGGCGGCGCGTGGCCGCGACGTGCGCTGGCGGCAGACCCAGGCCGGCCACAAGCTGCTCAGCTCCCAGCAGATCTACGATCACGTGACCTCCGACCAGATGAACCGGGAGCTGGAGCGCGCGCTGGCCGCGGTGCTGGGTCGCACGAGGGCCAACGCCACCACGGGAAGGGGCGGGTAGATGGCGGACTCCCAAGCCAGGCGGCCCCCGCAGCTGGAGTTGCCCGATGGCCGGGTGGCCCAGTGGCGGCTGCGCGAGCTGATGGCCACCAAGGGGCTGTTCAGCGCGGTGCAGCTGCAGCAAGCGCTCGGCGAGCAGGGGGTCAAGATCGGCCCGTCGCAGGCGCACGAGCTGATGACCCGGGCACCGCGCCAGCCCCGCATGGAGGTGCTGTTTGGGCTCTGCGAGATCTTGGAGTGCGCCCTCGGCGACCTGTGGGTGCTCGCCCAACAGGCCACGCCGCCCGCCGCCGACCGGGTCGCCGCCGGTGCCCGAGGGCGGCTGGCGCACCTCAAGCCGGTCGCAGCCCGGCTGGACGAGGGGCGGCCTTCCTGACCCACCCGACCCCGGCCATCCCCACACCCCAGCAGCAGCGCCCTGGTCCCCGACCAGCCAGCCCAGAGCTGGCCGCCCGCAAGGCACGCCAGCGGCACCGCCGCCGCCAACTGGAACGCGACCGGCACCGCCGCGATCGCGTGCTGGCCATCCTCACCCAGCTCGAGCCAGCCATCGACGCTGGCGTCCTGGCCACGTTGGTGGCCGCGGTCGCCCCCTCGACCCGGTCGCTGGTCCAGCTCGAGCGCCAGCTCGGCGGGACCGGTGCCTGCCTTGCCGGCGGGCAGGCGGGCGGCCGGCTGCTGTTCGAGCTGGCCAGCGCGCTGGTCGCCGTCGGCGCAAGGCGGGTGCGCGTGCCCACCTGCGCCACCTGCGGCCAGCAGCGGCAGCTGCGCTACCGCCAGCCAGCCGGGATGGTCTGCGCCCGCTGCCAGCCCTCTGTCGCGCAGCGCCGCTGCCCCGAACAGCGCCATGGCCGGCCAGGCAACCGCGGGTCCTGCCCGGCGTGTCGGCGCGCCCGGGCCGACCAGGCCGTGTTGGAGGCGCTCACCGCCACTGCTGGTGCTGGCGCGGTGGATGTCGACGTGCTGGCCGGGCTGGTCGCCCGCGCTGCCCCTCGGGTCCGGGAACGCGAGCAGCTCGCCGGCTGGCTGGCCACCCACCCCGATGCGCTGACCTGTGGCGTGTCGGCCGGCCCGTTGGCGCTGGTCCGGCTGCTGTGGGACCTGCACGCCGCCGGCGTCACCGGGATCGTGCGGGCCCGCTGTGTGCAGTGCGGCACGGCCCGCCGGCAGCTCACCACCCTCGCTCCCGGCGGTCGGCTGTGCACGGCGTGCGTGCTGCGCAACCACCCCGAGCCCTGCAGCCGCTGCGGCTCGACCGCGGCCGTCGGTGCTCGCGACCCCGAGGGTCGGGCGGTCTGCCCCCGCTGCCGGCGCCGCGACCCGGCCACCTTCCAGCCCTGCCACCAGTGCGGCACCCTTGGCCCGGTCGCCGCTCGAGGCCAGCATGGTCAACCACTGGGCGTCTGCTGCTACACCACCCCGGCACGGGCGTGTGGCGGCTGCGGCCAGATCCGCCCGATCACCGCGACGACCAGCCAGGGGCCACGCTGCCAGGCCTGCTACCAGCGGCCAGCGCGGCCCTGCGGGATCTGCGGAGAGCTGGACCTGATCGTGCGGCGCGCCCGCGACGACAGCCCCGACGTCTGCCGCCGCTGCTACCGGCTCCCACTGGCCCGCTGCCTGGTCTGCGGCAGACTCCGCCACTGCGTGCGGGTCGCCCAGGGCACGCCCTACTGCGCCACCCACATGCCCTTCACCCCCAAAGCCTGCGCCGGCTGCGGCCAGGTCGGCCGCGTCGCCGGCAACCTGCCCGACGGGCCACGCTGCCAGCGCTGCTTCGAGCGCGCCCGGTCCCGCCGCGGCGTCTGCGCCGGCTGCGGCCAGACCCGCCGGCTGTTCGGCCCCGACCCCGGCCGCTGCGCCACCTGCAGCGGCATCACCTGGCAGCTGCGCTGCGGTGCCTGCGGGATCGAGGACCGCCTTTATGCCGACGGGCAGTGCGCCCGCTGCGTCCTCGGGGCCCGCCTGGACGCCCTGCTGATCGGCCCCGCGCCCAGCCCCCAAGTCGCTGCCCAGATGGCGGCCGTGCGCCAACTGCTGGGCACCGCCCACCGGCCGCGCAGCATCCTGCGCTGGCTACAGACCAGCCCCGCCACCACAGTGCTGGCTGAGCTGGCCGCCGGGCGCCTGGAACTGTCGCACGCGGCCCTGGACGCCCTGCCCCCAGCCCGCTGGGTCACCCACCTGCGCGCCCTGCTGGTCGCCGCCGGCGCCCTACCCGCCCGCGACGAGCTGGTAATCGGGTTCGCGGCCTGGCTGGACGGGCTGCTGGCCACCATCACCATCGCCGCCGACCGCTGGCTGCTGAGCATGTTCGCCCGCACCCGGCTGCAGGCGCACCTGGCCGCCCAGCAGCACCGTCCCCGCCGCGGGCTGCTCGGCTCGGTCGACGCCGCCCACGCCGCCGTGCGGGCCGGCGCGGCCTGGCTTGGCTGGCTGCACGACCAGCGCGGCCACACCCTGGCCACCTGCACCCAAGACGACCTCGACACCTGGCTGTGCGGCCCTCAGACCGCCTTCGCGGTGCGCCGCTTCATCCGCTGGGCACAACGCCAAGACCTCTGCCCGCCGCTGGAGTTCCCCACCCGGGCCACCATCGACCCGACCCAGGCCGCCGACGCCGACCGCCGCGCCGCCATCGTCCAGCGACTACTCCACCAGCCCGGCATCTCCACCGCCGACCGGGTCGCCGGGCTACTGGTCACCGTCTACGGCCAGCACCTCAGCCGCCTGGTCGCCCTGCGCAGCAGTGACCTTGCCCGCCACGGCGACCTCGTCTGCCTGTCCCGCGGCGCCCACCAACTCGAGCTACCCGAGCCGCTGGGCACCTGGACCTGGAGCCTGCGGACCACCCCAGGCCGCACGAGCGTGCCCCCGCCCCCCGGCGCTGACGGCTGGCTGTTCCCTGGCGGCCTGCCCGGCCGGCCCCTGCGGCCCGCCAGCCTCGGCAACCGGCTGCGCCGCTACAGCATCACCGCCCGCGCCGCCCGCAACGACGCGCTCACCGAGGTCGCCGCCGCCGTCGCCCCGGTCACGCTGGCCTGCCTGCTCGACATGCGCCTGGGCACCGCCAACGCCTGGGCCGAGGCCTCCAGCGGCTCCTGGTCCCGCTACCTGGACGACCTGCTCGACGACGAAGACGACACCGACCACGCCGGGGAGGACAGCCGATGATCACTCCCTCCCGCTATCTGCCACGGAGCGGCTCGAGGACTACTCCGGGACTTCGGGGTGCGCCTGACCCAGACGGTCTCACGCACCCCGAAGCCGACCGGTCGTTAGCCGCCCACGACGCGGGTGATCGCCTCGACCAGCCGCGCGACGATGAGCAGCCCGCTCAATCCGAGGATCACCCGGGCCAGGTCGAACTGTCCGTCGCGCATGCCGTCGATGAATGCGCGCCACGCGGCGGGGGTGAACATCAGCGCCGACGGATCCGGAGTTTTTGTGTCGCGGCCACTGGCCTCGCGATCGTCAGATGCGATCTCGACGCACTCGCCACATGTGCATTTGCTGCTCTTCCGCCACACCTCTTGGCCATCCATGACCGCTCCCTTCCTTCTGGCTCCCCTGACTCCTCTCGGGGCAACCCGCCAGAACCCCGGCGAAGGAGCGGAATGCCAGGCACAAGGCAGCCGCCATCAAAGGAAAGAAGGACGCCGACGGGCACTCCTCAGGAGGCCCCGAGTGATTGGCCGTGAGCATTACGACTGGCCCCAGGTGAGCGCGTGTCGTGGCTCCACTCGAGAAGCATCGACGGCCTGGCCTATGCGCATCGGTTGGCCCCACCCGATGGCGCGGGGCCGGTGCCAGTGACCGGCCCGCTGTCCGCCGGCGCCATGGCGTGCATCTGGACCTGCTGGTCACGAGCGCCGGCAACGAGCATCGGCGTCCAGCGGCGAGCGGCGCGAGCGGTCCTGTCGCTGGCACCGAGGGTGGGGCCGGAACCCGCGCACACCGGTTCTGGCCAGGACGGGGGTGGGACCACGGCTCGTGCGCAGGCGGGGCCAGTTCCAGCGAACAGAGCCAAGTGATCATCAGCCGACCAAGACGACAGCGAGGCGAGCATCAGCCGACCACGACACCAAGCGGGTTCCATGGCTCAAAGCATCGGATGAGCGTAGGTGCTCGTCTGCAACAGTCCGGGATCTGCTCACTGATGAGCACCACCCACCCAACGACCGCGCTCTGTGGCCATCATGATCGACGTTTCGACCCTCCCAGATCCGTGCTGGATACCAGTGCCGAGACGCTGACCAAGGGCGCCCGCTGCATCGTGGTGGGCCGGCTGCGGACCCGCTCGTGGGAGACGCAGGAGGGCGAGAAGCGTTCGGTGACCGAGATCGAGGCCGACGAGGTCGGCCCGAGCCTGAAGTTCGCCACCGCCAAGATTGAGCGCGCCTCCCGGGACAGCTCCAAGGGCTCTAAGGGTGGCGGCCAGTTCAACGACGAGCCGCCGTTCTGATCCAGCTCCCAGCAGAAGGCCAGGAACACAACGGATGTGCGGGAACTTCGGCCTGATCCGGTCGGCACGCGACCCTGACCCGACTGTCGCATCCACGATATTCGCCATGCTTGGATGCCTGGCCGAGCACCGCGGCCACGACGCGGCCGGCTTCGCCCTCGTCACCACGAGCAGCCAAGGCACGAAGCCCAGCAGCATCGCCCCCCTCCACCCCATCAGCCACCGCGACGTGCAAATCGGCCACTGCCGCGTGGTCAAGGACACACGGCCGTGGCAAGCGCTCTGGCACCGCCGCTACCTTCCCGCACTACACCAAGCAACGATCGTCCTTGGCCATACCCGCCATGCCTCCCAAGGCGCGCCCGACGATCTCACCGGCGCGGCACCGATGGTGGTCGGCGCCGGGCTGATCGGCACTCACAATGGCGAGATCGACGCCGACGACCTGTGGCGCCGCCTGCCGCCTGGCCTGGCTCCGCCGCACGGCGATAGCGACACCGAGCGGCTGCTGCTGGCCTTAGATCGCGTCCGTGGAGACCTTGGAGCGGTCTGCGACGTGCTGTCGACGATGCGTGGCCTCGCGGCGCTCGCCTGGGTGGACCGGGCCAGGCCGCACCTTGCGTTCCTGGCCCGTGGAGCGCTGAGTCCGCTGGCGCTGGCCTGGGACACCTACGGCAACCTCTACTGGGGGTCCTCGCCGGCGTGGTTCCGCCGGCTCAACGCGCAGTCCATTGACCGGCGCGGCCTTCAGGTCGAACTGCTGGCGGAGGGCACCGTGCTGGTGATCGCCACCGGCGATATCCCGACGGTCATTGCCGAGCACACGTTCACTCCAACGGCCCGGCCCGGTGATGCCGAGAACTTCCCGACGCTCTGGCTAGGGCTGGACCCCGGCGACGTCGCCGCGTTCCGTGCCGAGGCGCGGCGACCGAGCCTGCCGAAGCTGCCCCACAGGACGCAGGAACTACTGCAAGCCGGGCACAGTCATGGCGGGTTCACCCTGCGGCAGGCCGAGGGGTTCGCGCAGTTCGCCCGCTGGCCCGAGGACATCCTGCAAACGCTTGCGGGCAAGCATCACAGGTTTGGGCCGTCGCTGAACGGCGACCTCGACGTCCGTCACCGGCCGACCGGGAAGGCCCACTGATGTTGCGCCTGGTGATCACCCCCCGGCGCCAGCCGGCGTCAGCGGGCTCGCCCGCAGCCGGTGACGACGACCTTGACCGGGCGGTCCACATCGCCGAGGCCCGCTACGCCGAAACGCAGGAGGCCATCCGCGGCGCCGACCAGAAGGCCAGCCTGATCGCCGTCATCGGCGGCGCCCTGGTGGCGTTCCGGGATCAGGGCGCCGCCCTGACGCCGCTGACCGTCGCCGCGCTGATGGCGCTGCTGGCCGCGGTGGTCTGCGCCGGCGCGGTGATCTTCCCGCGACTGACCCGTCGGCGTGCCCGCCAGGAGGCCTCCTCCCGGCGGGACGGCGTGTACTGGGGCGAGCTGCGCCACTGGTCTGCGGCCGAGCTCGCCGTCCACCTCGAGCAGCAGGCCGCCGACCGCCACGTCTACCTGGAGGCGCTCGGCCGCCAGCTCGTGGCGATCGCCCGCATCGCCGACGTCAAGCACCGCTGGCTGCGCGGCGCGCTGGTGGCCGCGCTAGCCGCTGCGGTGCTGCAGCTTCCCGCGTTCCTGCTCCGCTGAGAGGGAGGGAGATCTCGCATGTCCTGGATGCTGTCGGCCGTGGCGTTCGCCCGCTCCGCCTTCGCTGCAGCGGTCGCCCTCCGCACGCAGCTCCGTGGCGCCTCCCCGAAGGATCCGGCGAACCCGACAGGTGGCCGCGCCAGCCTCTCGTTCACGCCGATGCGGGCGAACGCCAAATGTCGGCGGTCCGCTGTTTGTAGCCGCTGGCCCACCACCCCGGTGACCAACTGGACCATCTCCAAGGCAGGAGGACCGAATGGCCAGCGCACATGCATTCCCTGGAGTTGACGTCCAGCAGGGATACACAGGCCCGGTCTCCCGGTTGGACTACGACCGGCTCTGCTCCCAGCAGGCGCAGCTCGACCATTGGATCAGCAACCTGCAGGCGCGGCGGACCGCCACCAGGCAGACCCTCGATGACCTGCTCGTCCCACGTCTTGTCTGCTGGCAGGGGCAGCTCGAGAACGCTGACGGGCTACGGACCCCGACGGGATGGGGCTGGGCCGAGGGGGACAAACCCCCAGCCACCGACTGGTGGCGGCGCCACGACCCGTCGTGGTCGTTCTCCCACACCTACCGCCGACCCCACGACGACGCGGAGGCGGCTGTCTTCACCGTCCGCTTCCCCGAGGACAGCGAGCGGGCACGACGCTACGAGATCCCAGCGGCATTCGTGTTCGACCATGAGCATGATAGGAGTGGGGGCGCGGTGTGATCGAGGTCCGCACCGGCGACCTGCTCGCCTCCGAAGCGCAGACGCTGGTCAACCCCGTGAACATCGTGGGCGTCGCCGGCGCTGGGCTCGCCGCGCAGTTCACGGCCCGGTTCCCGGTCATGGCGGCCGACTATCGTGCGCGTTGCCGCCGCGGCGAGTTGCGCTTGGGCGAACCCGACCTGTGGCGCAGCCTGCTCCCACCACAGATCGTCCTGTTCCCGACCAAGGGCGACTGGCGCGACTGCTCCCGTATCGTCGACATCCACCGGGGGATGCGCTACCTCGTCGGCCACCTGCAAGCGTGGGACGTCACCTCGCTGGCCGTGCCGGCGCTTGGCTGCGGCAACGGCGGGCTCGGCTGGCCCGGCGTGGCCGCGCTGCTGCACCGGCATCTCGCCGACCTCGACATTCCCGTGCAGGTGTACGCGCCCCATGGCGCGCCGCCCTGGCAGGCGACCGTCGGGTTCCTCGCGCGGCCCGGGACCGGCTCCTCGGACGGCGGCGGACACCAGATCGGCCATGCGGTCCGCTGCGGCCGCGGCGGCCGGGTCCCGCCAGGCGCCATCTACGTAGGACGACGCCATCCGCGCGCTGGGCTGCCGGCGAGCCCGCTCGCCAACCCGTTTCGGCTGCAAGACCCCGACGACCCGGCGGATCGGCGGCACTGCCTTGAGCGCTATCGGGAATGGCTCTACGACCGAGCGCTGCGCGACCCGGCGGTCCGGGCCACCCTCGAGCAGGCCCGTGGCCACGACCTGGCCTGCTGGTGCAGCCCACGGCCATGCCATGCGGAGCTGATCCTCGCCTGGCTGCTTCGCCATCCCACCGCCGATGACCTGAAAGGTCAAGAGCTTGCCGAGCAGCTGGGCGCCGTCGAGGCGGCCTTGACGCCCACGGCCGCAGCATGCCTGGCGGTCGTCGGCAGCGCCAGCTTCGCCGACCCAGCGGCGCTGTGGGTCGCCCGGACGGTGATCGTCGACGAGCTGCTCCGGCTGCATCCCACGCGGCTGGTGAGCGGCGCCGCCGACAGGATCGGCCAGCTCGCGGGCCGACTTGGCCGCGAGCTCGGCATCAGCGTGGCGGAGCATCTGCCGACGCCCGCACCACCGCCGCCACGCAGGACCGCATCCGGGCACACGGGCCTTGGTCAGCGGAACGACCCTGTTGCCGACGGCTGCTCGGCGCTGCTGCGAGTCGCCTGCCGGCAGTCCCGCAGCGATAGCAGCAGCCGGACCGCCGACCACGCCGAGGCCCTCGCGCGGCCAGTCGGGCGGGTGGTCCTGTGACACCGCCGCAGCGTGCCGGTGCGGACCCGTCGTGCGTATGTCGAACCAAGCACGCCCAGACCGACCAGGGGGCTGGGCCGATCGTGCAGGAGGCCTCGTGCATCAGCCTGACCTTGCTCTTGAGCCCGCCGCCAGCGCCGATGGCGCCGCCCCCGAAGGGGGCATCGCCGTCACGACCGTCGGCCAGCTCATCGCCGCGCTGCAGGGATTTCCGACGACCGCGCCAGTGGAGGCGGGTGTCGGCCACCGCGATGGCATCGACACGCACGCGCCGGTCACGGTGACGGCGGCCGCTGCCTCCTGGCTGGCCAGGCCCGGCGCGCCGCCAACCGTGCTGATCCTTGGCGAGTCCGGGACCGTCGGCGGGTCGTGACAGTGGCGCCAGCCGACCAGGCACAGCAGGTCAGCGGGATGAGCAAGGTGGCACCAGAGACGGTGGCAACCTACGACCAGTTGGCCTCCATGTACGCCGCTCGTTGGGCCGATAGCGCCGATCGGCTGGCCGCCGATCGTCGCCGGTTCATCCGAATGGTGCCCGCCGGGGCGCTCGTGTTGGACCTGGGGTGCGGCCCCGGCCGCGACCTTGCCCGGTTCAGGCTCGACCAGTGCCCGTCCCGTCCGGACTATCGGGCTCGACCGTTCCGCTGGGATGCTCGCTGAGGCGAGACGCCGCAGCGGAGAGCCGCTCATCCAGGGCGACGCCGTTCGACTCCCGCTCCACGATCGCGCGGTCGACGGGATCTGGGCGTGCGCCTCGCTGCTGCACATCCCGCGCAGCGACATGCCGGCGGTGCTCACCGAATGCAGCCGCGTCCTTCGGCCCCATGGGGTGCTGTACGTGACGGTCAGGGAAGGCGACAGGGAGCGCTGGGAGGACGGCCCGTACGGCCGGCGCTTCTTCGCCTACTGGCGGCTGGAGGACCTGTCGTCGTTGCTTGTCCGCGTCGGGTTCGCGGTCGAGCAAACCTGGGTCCAGGCCGACGTGGGGGGACGCTCCTACCGGTGGGTCACGGCGCTCGCCCGTCGTCTTGCCCCTACCTGTTGAAGCAGCACTGCCCGGACCGCTTGCTCGGATCCCGCGTCGCGGCGGGCGATCCGGTCGGCTGCCTGACGGGTGACTGGGTGGGGTCTGACGCCGGCCTCCCGCCGGTCGATCCTCGGCTATTGCCAGCGCCAGCTGTGCAGGACCTGCGCGAGGGCCGCGGCCGTCGGCACGAAGACCGCTGGGCGGGCTTCGCAGGTCACGAAGTACCGGTCGCCGTCACGATCGACCACGACCTGACGGCCACGTACGAGGCTGCCCCCAGCGGGGAACGCAAAGTCGTAGATCACCGCGGATTCCCCGGCAACCGCCGTGCGGTGCGTGGTTCCCACCAGTCGCCCCTGGGGTACCTTGGCGACCTCCGCGCCGACCAGCCGCGGGAGTTGGGTGAGCGGCACCTGCCTCCCGCCCCGCTTGGCCCTGATGACGGTGATGGTGGCAGCAAACCCGTCGGTGACGCCGCTTGTCAGGACCAGGTCGGCCCGTACGCGGCCGAAGCGGCCGCCGAGGTCGGCCGTGCGGTCCTGCCAGCCGGGCGGGCGCTCAAGCCGGTAGCCGTGACCGGTGATGACGACGGCGGCCGTCTGGCTGCGAGGCGCTGTCGTCCTGGAAGACGTCGCCGGCCGGGCAGTCGGATCGGTCGCCTTGCTGGCAGCGTCACGTCGGGCCACGGCGCTGCCGGCCGCCACGACGGCCAGCAGGAGCAGCAGCAGCGCGGCGGGCAGCGCGCCGCGGCGGGGCCACCGTGGCTGGCGGGCTCGGCCCCTGCCGCGGGCATGGAGAAGCGCTGCTACGGGTCGTTCGCGCACCGGCGGGCTGGTTGGTGCGGCCATGGCCGCCGGCGGCCTCGGGCGTGCCGGCGGTCGCCAGCGCGGGGCTGGGTTGGGGCGTGGCGGCCACGATCGCGCTGCTCCCTCGGTCGTGAGCATTTCGCTGCTGCTCCTCCTGTCGGTACCGCCACGGACGATCGCTGGCGTCCACCGAATCCTTTGGGTCTTCACGCTGGTTGAGTGCGTCCTGCCGCTGGCTCCTCCTCCGTGCTGTCAGCCGTTGGGGCGGGTCGCGCCGATGTAGCCGGGCCGCCGCAGGATGCTGTCGATGCGGACGACCGCACCGCGGTGCGGCGCCTCGATCATCTGCCCGCCGCCGATGTAGATGCCGACGTGGTGGATCGTGGCCGGGTCAGCAACGTTGTGGGCGAAGTAGACCAAGTCGCCGGGCAGCAGCTGGCTGCGGTCAGGGATGTGGAGGCCAGCAGAGGCATATTGGGCGGCCGAGTTGTGGGGCAGCGTGACGCCGGCGGCCGCCCACGCCGCCATGGTCAGCCCTGAGCAGTCGAACGTGCCGTTCTCACCGTCGCCGCCCCACTGGTAGGGCGTGCCGAGTTGGGCGTACGCAAACGCGACCGCGCGCGCGGCGGCCAGCGGGGTGGCCTCGCCGGTCCCGTAGGATTGGGCGATCTGGAGGACCTTGGCCACGTACCACTGGGCGTGGTTGTAGGCGAAGATCGCCCCGGCCAGGTCACCGCCGTGGTCGCGCAGCGCCTTGCACAGGTAGGCGGCGGCGCTGGGGATGGCGTCGGCCGGGTCGTAGGGGCTGGCGTTGCCGTCGGCGTTGCCGTCGATGGCGAAGCGCCAGAAGGCATCGCCGGCCGCGCCCACGCCAATGCCCATCTGCATCGGACCCGCGGCGCCGGCGAAGTTGGCGCCCTCGGTCACCCCCGGGGCCCGGAGCCGCCCGTGGTTGGTCTCAACCTTGCCGATGGCCGCCAGCACCGGCCAGGGCAGTCCTAGGCAGGTGTCGGCGGCCGCCTGATACAGGGAGAGGTAGTCCGGGGGGATGTCCTGGGTGGCCTGGGAGGAGGGGGAGCCGCCACCGAGGCCGACGGTGCCGGCGAGGGTGGCCAGCACAAGCAGCGCGACAAGGGGCAGCGCCGCGGCACCGCCGCTGGCGAGCGCCACCGTGCGCGCCTTCATCTCAAGCGCTCACCAACCGTGGTGGACGCCCCGTGAGGCCTGCCGGCTGCTGACAGGCCAGCAGGACGGCCGGTCCTGCTGGCCTGGTGGCCCTTGCCTAACTTTCGGCGGGGGCCGTTTGCCCTTCGGGGACCGCCCAAGGTGAGCCCACTGCCCATTGACCGCTCCCTTCCACAGGTTCATGCTGGCGGTCGAACGCTAATGGAGGCAAACTAATGCTACTGCGGTAAGATACGCCATGCCATAGGTGATCGCACGGCAAGAGGGGGATTCGAGCGAGGACGCCGCCGCGGCGACGAGGAGGACTCGTCCGGGCGGCCTGGGATCGCAGCGCATCGCACGGCCAGGAGGACCCACATGCCGCAACTGCCACTGCCCGACCTGCTGCTGTCCGCCCACTACCTGGGGATGCGGTTCCTCGGCACGCGCTCGCCGAGCTGGATCCTCGCCGCGCTGGTGGCGCAGCAGAGCGGCGGAGACTTCATCAAGGTCACCCCATCACCGGTGATGCCGGGCTCGAACCTGCCCGCGATCCTCATCAACGGGCTGGCCTACCTCGCCATCGGCGCCTCGGCGATCGGCATCGTCCTCGGCGCCGCGTGCTGGGGGCTCGGCAGCATGGGGGCCAACTACGGCCGTGCCGAGTTCGGCAAGCGCTGCACCTTCTACTCAGTCGTCGGCGGTCTGATCGTCGGCGCCGCCGCCGCCATCATCAACTGGGCCGTCGGCCTCGGCCAGCACGCCGACCCCGGCTCGTTCGGAGGCTGACGATGGTCTTGCGCCCACCAACCGAACCCGAGCGGCCCCCGGTCCCCGACCCCCCACCGACGCGCCGCTGGCTGTTGCTCGTGGGGCTCCCCGCGCTCCTGCTCCTGCTCGTCGGCGTCCTCATCGGGCGGCTCAGCGCGCCATCGGCCGCTCCGCCCACCCTGGCGGTCATCCACGAGCGGGGCGCCACCGGGTACTCCCGCGTGGTCGCCGACGTGCCCGTCGGCTACGCCCACACCGAGCAGGGCGCCGTGAGTGCCGCCACCAACTACCTGGGCGCCCTGGCGAGCGCCACCACCACTGACGCATCCCGACGGCACCAGATGATCGCCGCCCTGGCTGCGGCCCAGTCGGTCGCCTCCCTGCAGCGGCAGTACGACTGGGCCAGCGGGCAGGTCCGCCGTGACCTACACCTGGATCAGCCCACAGGCGTCCAGGCGGTCGTCCGCCTGATCCCGGTCGGCTGGCAGGTGGTGCGCTACGCGGATGACACCGCCGAGGTGGTGGTGTTCGGCACCGGGCTGTACGGCTGCAGCGTCGGTGTCCCGGTGCGGGAGACCTGGGGGGTGAACAGGGTCACCCTCGCCTGGCAGGCCGGCGACTGGAAGCTGGTACGCAGCGTCACTGATCCCGCGATCGTGCCCCTGGCGGATCCGCGCAGCCGGGCTGTCGATGACAACGGCTCCGGGCTCGCACCGCAGGTCAACGCCTTCAAGGAGTACCGCTATGGCTCATAGCCGCCGCATGCGGCCGTGCGTCCTGGCCGTGGCGCTGGTTGTCGTTGTGCTGGCCGGCGCCGGCGCGGCGCACGCTCAGCCGAGCCCACCGACCAGCCCGTCGACCAGCCAGCCGCCAGTCACCACCGGGCCACCGGGACCCTCCACGCCAGCACCGGGGACCACCGACCCCGGATCGCCGGCCCCCGGATCGCCGGCCCCGCCTTCGACACTCGGGCGCGCGCCTGGGCCCTGCAACGGCCTGCCGGCCCCGGTCAGCGGCGTCTGCCAGGTCATCGCCGCCCCGCTTGCCAGCGTCAATCCGGCCACCCTGGTGTTCAAAGGGCTCACCGTCGTGCTGGCCGAGACGGCCGCGTGGCTGCTCAAGCAGGTCGGTGCGAACATCACGGCCACGACCACCCCCGAGCTCGGCCTGCCATGGTTCACCAACCGCTACGGCGCAACCCTGACGATCGGGCTGCTCCTGGTCACGATGTTCACGTTCCTGGCGGTCATCCAGTGCCTGCTGCGCGGCGCCGGAGCTGAGCTGGGCCGCATTGTGCTGTTCCACCTGCCCGGCGCGGTGGTGCTGATGTTCCTGGCGCCCACCTTCACGAACCTGCTGCTGCATCTGATGGACGAGTTCACCGCGCTTGTTTCCCAGGGCAACAGCGCCGACGTGAAGGCCGCGATCGCGCGGGTCGGCGACGTGCTCGGCACGCTGACCACCTCCAGCCCACCGCCCACCGGGTCCTTCCCGATGGGCGCTGGCATGTTCATGGCCTTCCTCGTCGCGCTGGGGGCGGTGGTCGTCTGGCTGGAGCTGTTGCTGCGCGACGCCGCCGTCTACGCGGTCGAGTTGTTCGTGCCGCTTGGCTTGGCCGCGCTGGTGTGGCCAGCGGTTCGCCACTGGTGCCGACGCATCATCGAGGTCCTCGTCGCGGTCGTTACCGGCAAGTTCTTCATCGTGGCGATCGTCGGCCTGGCGGTCACAGGCCCGGTCGGTCAGAGCACCGGTGACATGATGCGTGTCCTCGGTGCGTGCGTGGCGCTGCTCATCCTGGCGGCGTTCACTCCGGTCGCCGTGCTGAAGCTGATCCCGATCGCCGGGGCCGAGCTATCCGGTGCCCTCCACATGCGCGGCGGCCTTTCCCAGGCGGCGGCGACCGTGGGGGTCACGGAGGCGACCGGCACGGCCCGAGCCGCCCTGATGAGCAACGTTCGCGCCGCCGCAGCCAGCCGCAACGGGGAGGCCGGGGCCATGCTCGGGGCAGCAGCGGCCCGTGACCTTGCCTGGCCGAGGGAAGCCGCCACCCCGCCGCCGAGTCCGCCGTCGTCGTCGCCACCTCGACGGGAGTGAGCGATGAGCAGCCGCGTACCGACGCCGGCCCGCTATCGGCTCGGACCGCTTGAGCGCCGCGGGATCCTGGGGCTGCTTCGGCCTGGGCAGGTGGCCCTGCTCCTGGCCGGCATGCTCGGCGCGTTCGCCGCCGTCGTCGTCCTGCGGGCAGGCGCCGGCCTGGTGTTGGCCAGCATCATCCTGAGTGGCGGCGTGACGGTGGCGTTCCTGCCGGTCCACCAGGGACGCGGCGTGGACGAGCTGGCCCCGGCGATCCTCGGCTACCTGCACCGTCACGGCAGCCGGCGGGATGTGTACCGGTCGGCCGCCGCCGAGACCGGGTTCGTGCTCGACGCACAGCCGGCCACCTTCGCACTCCCCGCAGAGGTTGGGCGGGTCGACTTCCTCGACGTCCCCTACGGGCGCGGCACCCTGGGCGTCCTTGCCGACCGCGAGGCGCGAACGTATCTGGCGGTCGTGGCGTGCGCCGCCAGGAGCTTCGTGCTGCTCAACGACAGCGACAAGGCCGCTCGCCTGGCCGGCTTCGCTGAGGTGGTCAAGGCCCTTGCCCGTGAGCGCGCGGCCGTGCGGCGCCTGCAGGTGATGGAGATGGTGGTGCCAGGCGATCGCCAGGGGTTGCAGCGTTACCTCGACGTCCACCAAGACCCTGCCGCGCCCGCCGAGGCGCTCGCCAGCTACCAGGACCTGATCGGCGGCACCCGGACCGTCGCCGGCGAACACCGGGTCTACGTGGCCGCCGCACTCGACCCGGGCAGGGCAAGCCGCGCCATCCGCAACTACGGCGGCCGCGACGTCGACGCCGGCGCCTGCGCGGTGCTCGCCCGTGAGGTCCGCGCGCTCGTCCGCCGCCTGGAGCGGGCCAACATCGAGGTGCGACAGCCCCTGTCGCCCCGCGCCTTGGCTGCCCTTATCGCGCTCGCCTACGACCCCGACCGCCGACCGCAGGTTGCCAAGCGCATCCACATCGCCCCGGAGTTCGAGGGCGTCGACCCGCGCAACGCCTGGCCGGGCCGGGCCGGGCCCGAGCATCCTGACCACTACCGGCACGCGGGGGTGGTGTCCACGACCTACTGGGTCGCCGAGTGGCCCCGCGACCCGGTGCACGGGGAGTTCCTGGCCCCGCTGCTGGTCCCCTCCAACGTGCTGCGCACGTTCTCGCTGGTGTTCGAGGCCGTCCCGCCGGCCAAGGCGCTGCGGCAGGCGACCTTCGCCAAGACCAGCGACGTCGCCGACGAGGCCCTCCGCCAGAAGCTGGGGTTCCTGAACACCGCGCGGCGGCGCAACCAGCGGGAGGCCGTGGAGCGCCGCGAGCAGGAGCTGGCGGCCGGACACGTCGACGTGCGCTACACCGCCTGGGTCACCGTCACCGCCCGCGACCCCGACGAGCTCGAGGCCAGACGCGAGGAGGTGGAGGAGCTGGCCAGCCAGTGCCGCCTGGAGCTGCAGGTGGCCACCTGCGAGCAGGCACGGGCGTTCACGTTCGGGGCGCTGCCGCTGGCCCGCGGCCTGAAGAAGGCAGGGGTCCTGACGTGAGCACGGTGCTGTCCAAGCGGTCGGCACACCGGGCCACAACCGCGCACTTCCAGGCGGTCTACCCCCTGATCGCCGAGGGTGGCCTCGGCTCCCGGGGCCCATACATCGGCAACGACATCTACGGCACCCCAGTGTGCTACTGCCCATGGGAGCTGTACGGCAAGGAGATCACCGGGCCGAACATGCTCGTCATCGGGCAGATCGGCTACGCAAAGTCGTCCCTCACCAAGAGCTACGTCCTTCGGCAGCTGGTGTTCGGCCGGACCGCCTGGGTGATCGACCCCAAAGGAGAGTACGAGGGGCTGTGTGACGCGGTCGGCGTCGAACCGATCCACTTCGTCGCCGGCGGCACGGTCCGCCTCAACCCGCTGGACCCGACGATCGACCGGTACGCGCAGCTCACCCTGCTCCGCTCGATCGCCGAGGTGATGCTCGGCCGCAGCCTGCGCCCCGACGAGGACGCCTGCCTGGAACGCGGCCACACCGAGGTGACCGCCGCCCGGCGCCGCGACGCCCAGCCGATCCTGCCCGACCTGGTCGGCTGGCTGCTCGATCCCTCCGAGTCGGCAGCCGCCGAGCTGCACACCACCCGGACGCGGCTGGCCGAGGAAGGCCGCCACCTCGCGCTGGCGCTGCGGCGCATGGGCGCCGGCGACCTGCGCGGCATGTTCGACGGGCCGACCTCCCGCGGCCTGGACCTGTCCGGGCGGCTGGTGGTGTTCAACCTGCGCCAGGTCAACGACGCGGCCCGGCCAATCCTGATGGCCTGCACGGCCGCGTGGCTGCAAGGCACCTGGGCGCGTGACGACGGCGTCAAGCGCATCGTCGTGCTCGACGAGGCGTGGGTGGTGCTCCGGCACCTGGCGATCGCCCGGTGGCTCCGGGAGAGCTGGAAGCTCGCGCGTCAGTACGGCGTGCAGAACATCGCGGTGATGCACCGCCTGTCCGACCTGACCGCCGCCGGCGACGCCGGCTCCGAGCAGGTGCAGCTCGCCAAGGGGCTACTGGAGGACTCCGAGACCCGGGTGATCTACCGGCAGTCCCCGGGCGAGGTGGAGCAGGCCCGCGAGCTGCTGGGCCTGACCCAGACCGAGGTCGACGAGATCCCGCTGCTGGAGCGCGGCGAAGCGCTCTGGCTGGTCGGCAACCGCCGGCTGCTGGTCAAGCACGAGCTCAGCGACTACGAGCGAAAGATCGTGGACACCGACGCCAACATGCATGTGGAGCAGGGCGGATGATGCGGCCCCGCGCGAAGGTCCGGCCGGCACCCGACACGCGCGGACGTCCCCACCCGCCTGGCGTGGACAACGACTGGATGACGGTGGGGATCGGCCTGCTGCTGTTGCTGTTCGCCGCCAACCTGCTGTGCTGGCTCATCGGCCAACTCGCCAGCCTGCTGTTCGGCGGCGGCTGGCCGCACGCGACTCCTACCGACGTCGACCTGTTCCGCCTTGCGCACCACCCCGGCGACCCGGGTGGCGCCTGGCCGGTCGACGCCACTCACCGGCCCAGCCCGGCAGGGTTTTGGGTCACGGCGCTGCTGTTGGGCGCCGTCGCCTTCGCCACGGGCTGGCGCGGGCTCACCTGGTATGAGCGGCGGCGGCGCCACCAGCCTGGGGATCGCAGCTCGTGGGCCAAAGCCGGCGACCTCACCGAGCTGTACGTGCCCAACCCGAACGCCACCCCGCCCTGGTGGCTGCCCAGGCGCCTGTGGCCCAAGCACAGCAACCGGCTCATCCTCGGCCGCTTCGGCCGCCGCCTCATCGCGGCTGAGGGCGTGCAGGGCGCCTGCATCCTTGGCCCCACCCGGTCACAAAAGACGGTCGGGTTCATCATCACCACGCTGCTCGAGCGGCTGGCCGGGCCGGTGGTGACCACCAGTGTCAAACCCGACGTGCTGCGCGCCACCATCGACTTCCGGCGACAGCTCGGGCGAGTCTGGGTCTTCGACCCCAAAGAATCCACCGGCTTGCCGACCGCGCACTGGTCGCCGCTCACTGCCTGCCTGAAGTATGAGGGCGCCAAGGAAATGGCGCTCGCGCTGGTCAGCGCGGCGCAACTAGAAGCCGGCGGGCGCGAAGGCGCCAAGTTCTGGGACCTCAAAGCCTCCCAGCTGCTTGCCCCCGTGCTGTTCGCGGCCGCCCACACCACCGGCCGCATGCTGACGGCGATCAACTGGCTGCGGCTGAACAAGAAGGATCCGGTGGTGCGGGCCCTGGAGAGCATCGGCGGATCCGACGCCAGGGAAGCCCTCAACGAGTTCCACGCCGGCTACAACACCGAGGCGCGGCTGAAGTCCAACATCGCCGCCACAGCCCTCGGCGTGCTGGACGTGTACACCACCCCCTCGGTCGCCAAGTCCGCGCAGGTCACCGCCCTGCGTCGCCCCGAGCGGGTCGAGGCCGGCCGGCAAGCGCGGGAGCGGCGCCTGGCGGCACTCCGCCGCGAAGAGACGCGGCTGCGGCAGACCGCCGAAAGCACCAGCCCCGGCGGCATGAGCCCCGCGGAGGTCCAGGCGTTCTACGAGCGCGCGCAGCGGGTCCGCAGTGAACGTGAGGACCTGGAGCAGGAAATCGCCGAGGAGGACGCCGCCACCTTCGAGTCGTACGATCCGGCGCTCGACTTCGACCCCGACCAGTTCCTGGACGGGCACAACACCCTGTACCTGTGTGCCCCCGAGGACCAGCAGGAGCAGCTCGCGCCGCTGTTCCAGGCGCTGATCATGGAGGTCTACCGCACCGCCCGGACCCGAGCGCACCGCAACAAGACCGGCCGTCTGCCGCTGCCGTTGCTGCTGCTGCTGGACGAGACCGGCAACGTCGCGCCATTGCGCAAGCTGGACGTCATCGCCTCGACCGGGGTGGGCCGCAACATCCAGCTCGTCACCGTCTGGCACAACCTCGGCCAGATGTTTCACCGTTACGGCCGCGATGTGGCCATGACCATCCTCAACAACCTGTGGGCCAAGGTCGTGCTCGCCGGTGTCTCCTGCACCGACACCGCGCAGTACTTCTCCACCCTCGTCGGCCGTGAGGAGATCGTCCGCTGGGGCATCACGCGGCAGCCGGATGGACGCCAGTCGGCGAGCGAGTCGATCACCGAACGCCAACTCGCGCCCCCGGAGGGTGTGCGCCAGATCAAGCCTGGGGCGGGCATCCTCGTGTACCGGGACCTTCCGGCAATCGCATTGCGCCTGCGCCCCTGGTATGAGGACTGGGCGCTGGTCGACAAAGTCAACCCGGAATTCGCACGGCAGGAGTTCGAGTACTACGCGCACAACACCCACGGCGCGGAGCGGCGCCGAGCTCGCCGGCGGCTTCGCCAGCTGCAACGGCGGCAAGCCGCCAAGGCCAGGGGGCACCCACGAAGCACGGGAACCCCTGACCCGCATGGCGGGCGGCCGGGCCGGTAGCGCACCAACCGCACGGCACACGGGCGGGGCACAGCCCCCTCGACCCAACATGAGAGGGGGGGTAGTATACTGGCCTGGATCGTGGGCCTGACCAGCCCTCGCCAGCACCAAGGAGCAGTTCCACCGTTCGGCACCGACACGCCACGAGCCAAGCGCCCGAGGGCGTCCGCTCACGGCTTGCAGCGATCCCAGCCAGCAGCCTGCGACCTTCCCCATGACCCGGCTGAGGATGCGAAGGGAGACGCTCATGCGCTACCGCGTGCGGTACAACGTCGACCACCACGTGGCCCGGTTCGGCAACGTGCCACAGTTCGGCCCTGACCCCGACCCGGGCGGCGAACTCACGCCGCATGGGCGGCTCTTCGGCTTCAACAACGACGGATTCGTCATGGAGGCCACGGGCCCAGAGCAGGCCGCCCGGGTGGTCGCCGAACGGCTCCGCTGCGACCCGGCGACGGTGCTCATCACCGCCGATCCCGATGGGCCGTTCACCCATACCCTCGATTGCCGATGGGTGTGCGAGTTCACGCCCTCCAACGACCTCGCCGAAGGGCCGCCGGACCCCAGGAGTGTCAGCCCTGCGTGGCAGGCGTGGCAGGCCGGCGAACCCTGGGTCAGAGACCAGGATCCACCACACCCGGTCTATGGCTGGGCCAGCCCGCCGCTCACCGAAGGCGACGAAAGAGCCCTCTACCTGGGGCGCTGGGCCGTCGACCCGGACACCCTTGAGGTGCCGGGTGGAGACGATCTCGGGTTGACGATCGAACCCTAGCCTCAATGCCGGTCAGTTAGCCTGCTTTGCTGAGGACGACGACCGCGTCAGCGACAGGCATGGTCGGCTGGGACCAGCCGCGATGATGGGCGCGTTTGAGCTTGTAGCCGCTCATCTTCCGTTTCA